>Ga0209348_1000805_pt1 | contig 15736 bp, 29 predicted proteins | sample ETNvirenome_2_30_FD_184065 | JGI IMG/M metagenome (GOLD analysis project Ga0209348, IMG submission 184065) | Marine viral communities from the Pacific Ocean - ETNP_2_30 (SPAdes) (version 2) | ecosystem: Environmental > Aquatic > Marine > Oceanic | place: Pacific Ocean | collected 2013-06-22 | reverse complement strand
AATTTGAAGAGCATTGTATTAATACAGCTAAAGAAATAGCTAAAGATAATAATCTAAATCCAGATTATTATGAACCTTTTATAGAGTTCTATATTGAAGAATGTAGAGAATCAGATAGAGGTTATTTTTTCGGAGATCAAAAATATATTATTGATCTTTGGTGGGATCATAATAAAGATCTGTATGAAACTAAAACACCTTACATTTAATTTTTTATATATTCATTAATAGCAGTTCTAACTTGATGAGCGATGGGGATACCTTCTTCATCGCTTTTATCTTTTAAAGCTTCATATTGTTTGATAGTAAAATTACAAACGTATCTTATGTAGTCGGTCTTAGGTCTGGGCATTGATATAAAAATATATGAGATATATATAACATAACATAAAAAAGACTATCAAGTAAAAACCTGATAGCCTTGGAGGTATTTTAGCATGGAACATCATCCGTGTTAGATGACTAATCGCTTATGAATGAATAATTAGGTCATGAAATGAACCTTGACTCTCCAGACATCCTCGATGGGAACTCATAACATCTTTGAATGAAATGCATTAAATTACTTAGAGTCATCAGTAAAATTTCTATCAAAGGAGCAGCGACTAACCATATTATATATCAAATAATTGATATCAATGTAAATATATATGACATATCATTATATCTTGAATGACTTTTTTAAGAAAAAGAAAAGAACCAAAAGAAAAAGAATATATATTAAGTAAATAAATATTATAAGTGTATTAGATATTATATATATAATATATATATATTAAATATATATTATTAAGGATATAGAGAAGAATTTATAAAATATTTGCTTGACAAATAATAAATATACCTTTAGTGTCTAAAATGTACACTAAGTATCCAATGTCAGATAAAATTAAAGTAGCTATTTATCTAGATAAAGAGTTAGACGACTTTTTAGAAAAAAATAGAGGCGAAGAACTTAAAAAAACTCAATACATCCGAATAATTCTCAGACAGGAGATGAGAAGAAAGGAAAAAAAGGTAAAACCATCAACTACAACTATGAATAATTCTTTTAAAAGTTTTTATTTGTATGAAGATTTTATACCTAATGATCTCAAAGAATATTCTGATCTTTTAATTGAATGGTGGCCTATTAGAAAAAGAAAAGGTGGATCTTGTACTGAGAGCGTTGCTAACCGCATCTTTAAAACACTTAGATCATTTCCATCACAAGATAGAAAAGAAGCCCTTGAGAAGGCAATAACAGGTGGCTGGAAAGATTTATTTCCTATTAAGAAGTCTAAGTTTGTAGAAGAGCCAAAAAATAATCATCCTGCATCAAGAGTATTTACAGCAAAAGGAGGTTTTCAATAATGACTGACAGATATGTGGATGTTAATTCTCAAAGCAATCTTCATGCAGATAAAAACATGACTACCAAAGATTTTGAGAATTTAGGAGTTTATGGCAAAAGTAAAATGTTTAGACCCAGAAAAAGAAATAAAAAGCATAAAACTATTTTTTCAGAAATCAAAAGTTTAAAAAAGGAGGAAAAATGATGGAGAAACTATTTGATGTTTCTGTTATCAAAACTCTTAAAGATGCAATCAAAAGAGGTAAGTTTACTCTCAAAGATTTAGATACACCTCCGCCAGGTTGGTTAGAAGTAGTGAACAATTGCAAAGGCAATCCTGCTTTCCCTCAAGGTTATCAAGGTGTTGAATATAAAAACCTTGCTAGGCTAAAAGAACCTATCCCACCTCCACCAGAAGAAAAAGTAGAAGTAATCAACCCTAAAGACTATCCAACATTTTTTTAATTAAACATGAAAACTATTCAAAAACTTCCTAAACAACCTATCTTCAGAAGTGAACGTGAACACAAATACTTTTGTGAAAGATCAAACAAGTGGTTGAAGTATTCAACTACTCAGGTTTGCAATGAACTGGATGAAAAGGCAAAAGAAAATATTGAACATACAAGACATATCTGGCAACCAAGAGGAGAAACTGTTCATTACTGTTTAGAACAGAAGATGTTAGGTGCTGATGATATTGATATGGGTGAATATGAAGAATGGGCTATCCCATTGTTTGAACTTGAACTGTTCACACATTTTGAACCTATGGGTGTTGAATATATGATGTCTAATCCTGTTAAAGATGTTGGAGGTCAACTTGATCTTATTGGGTATGACATAAAAGCTAAAAAGATTAGACTGATTGATCTTAAGACTAAAGGCAATACAACATATGACTTTAAAAAACGTACAGGTTGGAGAGAACCATATAGAACAGATAAACAATTAGGTTGCTATATCGAAATGTTGAAACTAAATTGTGATTTAGAGCCAGATGTCTGTAATACTATCTGGGCATATAAGGGAAAATGTATGTTAAATGAAGATCAGCCTGTGCAGAGATGCAAAGATGCATGGCAGGAAGCTTGGGAAAACTTTGAAGCTAAACAGGAGTTGTTTTAATGACAAAAAAAGAGAGAATAGAAGCTGCTCAGAAACGTATCGAGGAGCTAAGAAAACTTATCTCAGAGTGGACTAAAAGATGAAAATACAAATTGGAAAAACGATGAGAATATTAGCTAAAAAAGTTAATTTACCCATCGAAATAACACCATATTCAAATGGTAGTGGCTACTCTCTAGATTGGGTTTCAGAAAAACAATATGAGAGAGAAGTAAAAAAAATTAAAAAAAGGAGTAAAACATGAGATATATACTTGATGTCTCAGGTAGAGACTTAGAGCTAATTAAAGCTTCAATTGTCAACTTTCAAAGATCATTAGAAATGTCATCACAGGGAGATTTTGAACACTTGATTGATGAACTTGATAACACTTATCTAAGTCTTAAAAGACAAAAAACAAAACAACTAAATGCAAAATTAAAGAGAAAATGGAAAGTAATGAGATGAAATGTTTTTATCGAGAACTTGATCGAAGAAAAAAGTATTTGATTGCAAAATTACAAAACGAGATTGCTACGCTTGAATGGCAATGGTTTCAAAGAGAAATATCAGATAAAGAATATTGTGTACAATTTGATGATATTCAAAGAAGAATAAGAGAACTTGAAGGATAATGTAAATTGATGTATAGTTATATATAAATATATCTATTATTTAATTAAAGATGTCAAAGCCAGCTAAGTTTGATAAACGCAGGAGATTATCAGCGGCAGAGTACAAAAAAGCATTGCAATTAAAAGTTTATGAAAGCAAATGTAAAAATAAACCACTTTTCAAAAGAATTAAGGCAGAAGCAAAAAGAAAATTTAATCCATACCCTTCAGCTTATGCATATGCTTGGATAAGAAAAGAATATAAAAAAAGAGGTGGTAAATATAAAAGTAGAGAAAAAATTATTGAAGCCTCTAAAAATATTTCAGATATTCAGATAGAAAAAAATGAAAGAAAAATAGTTGAACGTAGAGGTGATGCAAAAGATGGAGACTTATGGATTCATCCAAATACCGCTAATTTGCAGATGAAGGTTGGTGATAAATGGATCACAGTTAATAATCCTAATGAAATACCTAAAATCAATAAACAAAAAGCTAAAAAAGATTTAAGTGCTGCTTTTGCTGAAAGACGTAAAAAACAAGAGGTAAAAGAAAAAATTATTAAAAAACAAGATCCTAGAAAAATTACAAGAGGACAGTTTTTATATAAATACAAATCTCCACAAAACTTTTATTCTTGGCAAGATTTAGCAAGAGAACATATAAATTGTCCTCATAGGAATAAACAGTATATCTACAACTCTCCAGCATATTATCTGAAAGATGACCTATGTAATTCTTTAATAAACACCAATACTGATAATTTAGTTTTAAGTGAAAGACCAAACATAGTAAATCCTAGTTTCTTTTTATTACATTCAAATAACATCAATGATATTAAATATTCTTTTATTGAATGTCATAAATGGTCTTTAAAAAATAGCAAATTAGATGAAGAACCTAAAAGTCATTCACAAATCTTTGATGTTTATGTCAATTTTGTTGTTGATGAAAGTAAAATTTATTATTTTGCTTTTAACTGGAAAAATTTAAAAATGCCTAAATTTGGTGATAAGTTAATAGGTAATCATGTAAATAGACCAAATACAAAAAAAGAAGTTGAATATTACGAACAACAGTTTTCAACTGTAGTAAATTTACTTTTATTGATGAATCAACAACCTGACATAATTACAGAAGAATATATACCTTCAAAAGTTATTGATATACAGAAAAAAATAAAGGTTCAATCTCCAATAAAACCAAGTGCCATATCTTGGGTTGGTAAAGATTTTACTCGTAGAGTAATAAAAATAAAACCAAAGATGGATGAGAAAGATTTTGTGATATCAGGTAATACAAGAAAAATCAAACCACATTGGAGAAGAGGTCATTGGCATACAGTATTAAAAGGCAAAAACAGAAAAGAACGTAAAATGAGATGGTATCAACCAGTTTTTGTAATGAGTAACGCAGCATGAATGAAATAACAATAAGAGTAGTAGGAATTCCTGGCCCTCAAGGATCTAAAACTATGACAAGATATGGTGCGATGATGGAATCGTCCAAAAAAGTAAAACCTTGGAGAAACAATGTAGAAAAAGCTGCACTTGAAACTTATAACAGTGGAGCAATAAATTTTCCTGTAAAAGTAGATATAGAATTTATGTTTCCAAGACCAATATCACATTATAGAACAGGTCAATTTGCACATTTATTAAAAGATTCAGCACCTAGACATTGCATCAGCAGAATAAATGGAGACATTGATAAGTTGTCTAGGTCAACTTTAGATGGATTGTCTGTAAGTGCTGGGGGAAGTGTATTAGAAGATGATTCTCTTGTCGTTGAACTTAATACAAAAAAAAGATATATCAATGAAAATGAATTACCAGGAGCATATATTGCAATATCCTCCATTTGTGATTAGTATACTATTAGTTTACTAATACTAATTAAACATGACCACAAAGAAATCTACAACAGATTCTCCACAAACTCTTTCTGAAGCTCTTGCTATCTTTCAATCACAGGTTCAATCTGCTGATAGAACAGGTACAGCAAAAGAAACTAGAAAAGATAAAAGAACCAATAAATCTGTAACTACTGAACGTAAGTATTCAACTCTTGAAGATGTTCTTAGAGCAATACAACCAGCAGCAAAACTTGGTATTTCTCATACTCAGACTTTTGATTATTCAATTCTTGAAGATGGCACAGTGCTTACAATTTGTGTCACAACTTTGTATTTCAAAGATCAAAAATTAGAAAGCAAATTACCTTTAAAACAACTTAAAGGTTTTAACATCATGCATGATCTTGGTATTGCAATTACATATACAAGAAGATATGCATTAGGTGCAGCTTATGGTATAGGTTCTGAGGAAGATGATGATGCTATGTCACTCACTCAATCAACTGCTGAAAAAGAGGATCGTATAAAAAGAACTCCCAGTAAACCAAACGATGAAGGAGAACCTGTTGAATCCATAAAAGATAAAGACTATGGTAAGCCTATATCACAATTTGCCAAAGATGCAATAGTAACCAAGATGATGAATCTATCAAAAAAATATCCTGATAAAAAAGATTCTGTAATAGATAAATTTAAAAAAATGTTTGATATTACACAAAAAGGAATTGGTCCTGATGACATAAGAACGGCTGAACAAGGTAAAGCCCTTACACTTTTAATAAATGAAATTGATTCAACTCTATGACCCAAGAAGAAGCAGAATTTGCAGGGAAACAAGTTCTAGATCAACTTCAAGAACGCAAGCAAGATCGCCATAAAGATTACAACAGAAACATCTTTTCAATTAGAACTGATGATCTTCTTGCAAAACAAATAAGAACTTATTGCAAAGACAATAATGTTCCTCCCAATCAATTTATTAAAAACGTTTTACAAAACTATTTCAATGGCTAACTCACAACAAGAATTTAATCCAGCACTTCCATTACCTGTTAAATTTACTGTCAATGATGGTAGATTTGGTCCTCAACTAAGTTTGTTTATTCCAACAGAATCAGTAACACATTTGATGGATCACTTTCAAAATTTAGTAAATACAAAAACTGCTGGAGGTTCAGTTTATCTTGGGAAAGAAAAAGGCACAGTTAAAACTGAAGGTATATACATCAACGCTAAAGCGTTGGAATCAGATGACGGGAACGGATTTTTTGGTCAAATTAATCCACAAAAAATAGAGGGTGTTACTAACTCACAAGGTCTGTTTTAATTTTATTTACAAAAGGCATATGTTTTATACTATGCCTTATATTTAAATAATGAAACCAGTAAGAAAATCAATCCTTAAATTAAGGAAACTTAAGGATATAAGACGTAAAAATTTAGAAAAGAATTTTATAGAAATTCAAATGAAAGGTATGGATCATTATGTTTTTATAAAAGAAAATGGTAAAGCACAAGTAGTTTATGAAGAAGGTCGTTGGGTTACAGAACATATAAGAACTGCAATACTTAAATACAATTATGAAATAGATAAAATTGATAAATTATTAATTAGAGATTTTACAGATGAAGAACTTAACGAGTACGAAAAAACTTTGCAATAGGATTAATTGGTTTTCTTTTTTCTTTTCTCATTTCTCTAATTACTCGATCAGATTCCATTTCTATAAGTCTATTTAATAGTGAAGCCATAAAAATATCTTGATCAAATTTCTTTCTAACCATATGAGTACAATATCTTTTTATATTATCTAAATCATTACTCTGCATAATTTCTCTACATTGCATTTCAATCTGAAGTTCCAACTCTGGAGGTGCTGGTTCGATATCAATGTTTAGAAATTTTGTTATTTTCATTGAAGATTAGTTGTAGAACCTGGAAATAGTCTGGCTTCAATAAAACTTACTGCTTGATCGTCTATTGTATTATCAGTTTGTTTAACTAAAGCCTTTAAAAGATCCAATATTAATCTTTTCATTGCTTTGGATTGAATAAAAACCATAAGAATAGGTTTTAAAATTTTTACCATTTTTTTATTATATCTACTTCTACCTTAACGCTTATTGCCAATCTTGGCCTCAATCTTTATATTTATAGTATACCACTAGGATTATGACAACAAAAGACCCAAAAACCGAACCAATAGTAGAAGAAAAAGAAGAGAAAGATGGTCCTTCTCTTATCTCAAATTTTGTGCAGATGATTATACTTTTTTGGAGTTTAGCAGTAATTTCTTTTGCATATTTTGGAAATTCAACCAAACAAATTGATACAACTTTTGCAGCAGGTTTGCTCAGTGCAGTGATGTCAAATATGGGTCTGCAAGTGAAAAACAGCAGTAATGGCAAGAAACGGCCTAATAATGTAACATCAGGTAAAGATCCCTCAAGTAAATGAAAAAACTAATTCTATTAACACTGTTGGCCTTTCCTATCGCAGCAAAGGCAAATGTAACACCAAGCTGGACTACAGGCTCTAGTAACCGCACAGAGAATACTACCCAGACAATAACAAGAGTACAAGTAACTGAAAAATACGGATCTGCGTTAAACACTTACGAAGGCACAAACATAACTGTGACTTCAGCAACAGATGGTGGTATTACAGCTACTGATGCAATATATAATCCAACAGACTCCACAGCTGAGTGGACTTTAAGCACCACTACAAGGGCTGCTGGTGCTTTAACAGAACAAATTACTTTAAATGATACGATCACAACAACTTCTGTCATTACTAGCTTGTCTGTGTTTAGTCAGTAATTCTGTAAAGGCAGAGGATGATAATACTGATGTAATAGCACAGCCTAATGCTGTGGGTAATTCGTCAATAATAAATCAAAATATGAATATTAATAATGGCATGACTGGAAAACAGCAATTTGGTTCATTAGTTTGCAGTCAGCCTACAATGTCAGTCACGCCTTTTTACACAGGTAATGATGCTCAAGGTGCAGAGACTTATAGTATTAACGAAGGTTGGGGAATACAACTTAGTTTTATGATCCCATTGGGAGATAATCAAACCTGTATCGAACTATCAAAAGTAAAACTAGACTTAGCCAAAGAAGAATTAAGCAAGCAAGAGCATGATAAACATATAGTTCGTGCCTTGAAATGTAGTCAGCTTCACGCATCAGGGTATATGTTAAATCCTAATTCTAAGTTCGCATATATTTGTAATGATGTAATCAATATACGAAGTTATGTAAAAGCTAACTCTGATCGTTTTTCTTCTGACTAGCAATTTCTTTTTTAAGAACTTTAGTGAATATTTTTTTAAATGTTTTTTTAATAAAAGCTAAAACACTTTGCATAGCAATACCACCAACTACACTTGCTACTGACGCTGTACCCGCTGCAATTACACTTGATGCTATAACCTCTGGGGCTGGTATAGGCATTTCGCCATAAAAAGGTATATTAAAAGTACCTACAGTTTGTTCAGTTGAAGTATTTTCTAAGTTTTGTGGCAGGTTCGTTGGTATCTGTTCTGGGTTTATACCTTGCACTTCCTTTGCTTCTGCCTTTTTTTCTGAAGAAGTATTTACCTGATCTGCCCCAAGTCCCGACTCTACCTGTTCCAGACTTGGAAGTAATAAAGGATCTAGATATGGCTCCTGTGCCACAGGTGGATAAAATATTGTTGTAGGTGGATTAAGAATAAAATCAGTATCTGGTAAATCAGGCAATTTAATCTCCATCTTCTATATCTCCAATAGAAATAGACCAGCCATCCTCTCCAAACTTACCTTTCTCTATTATTTTTGGTTTTTCTTTTTTTTCAAAACTATCGTGATACTTTTTTATTTCATTATCAAGTTCTAAATTAAATTTCTGCATACGCAACCAGTGAACTAATTTATCTATATAATATTTTATTAATCTTTTAAAAAATCCAAGTATCATTAATCAAATCGAGTTATTTGTTCTTCAATATACTCTTGATTACGTTTCTCTATATAATTCCAAAACCACGCATTTGGGTCATCAGGATCAATTTTTGGCAAAGGCTTTAGTTTTTTTATCTGCTTTTCAAATTCATCTGCAATAATCCAATCCATGTGTTTCATTACCTGCCCTAATAATTGATTTTCAAAAGCTGGACTTTTCATGTATAGAAACACCATAAACCCCGATCCAAATGTAATTCCTGATGTTATCAATGCCAAGACAGCTATAAAACGTGTTCTTATACGACTAGGTGTGCGTTGTAATTCTGTCATAAAGGCATAATTGGTGTTAAATTTTTTGTAATTTTTTGTCCAAAGGATAAAATAAAAGTAAATAAATTATATTTAGCATGGTAAAACTAATGATATTAAAAGCATTGTCATTTACAAGTGTGCTTGTTCTTTTGCTTATTGTAGCCCTCTCTCCTCTTTACGTCACTATGGGCTTTTTGACAAGACAAATGCAAGAAAAAACTAAAACGGCCCCATAGGTACTGGTATTGGTGGATTTGGTCTGTAATATCCTTTAGGAATACAAGGCATCCTTCCACATTTTTTTGGTTTTTTTGGCCTTGGCATACGACATACAACTACATCTCTATCACGTTTACATCTTGGCTTTCTAGGCTTATGCCTCCCTTCAGGAGAAAAACCTGCTTCAGAAATTGTTGGGAATAATATCCCGATTAAAAGAAAAGTTGAAAATACTTTTTTTACCACAAATAATAATTAATAAATATTCCTATTATAGTAATTAAGAAATTTCAGTCAAATTAAACTTATATTTCTTACCGTTGACACGATTAATAAGAAACAAATCATCAGCACCTTCTTGTATTGACCAGCTACCTTTTGTACTATCCACCTCATTAGCAGTTCCTTTTAAGTTAGACATATTCATATCTTGAGTAGTAACACTTCCCGTCACAGTTATGCCCGAACTGGTTGTTTCTGCTTTCTTTGTTCCATCGTGGTATAACTCAACAGCCCCATCAGTGATAAAACGTGCTAGATATTCACTTGTACCTTTACTAAACCAAATTTCACTGCTAACAGTATTGATATTTAAAGAACCAGTTGAATTTTCTATTTTGCTCCCTGCACCATCATGTGACAAAGAAAAATCTTGTGAATCTCCTAACTGTAATTTACTGTTATCTGGAAAATTCAACCCATCAGTTGTTGTTTCACACTTTTTAGAACCTGCAAAATTTAATTCAACATTTTTAGCATCTCTATCTATTTCTATACAGTCAACATCGTTTCCTACTGTAGAGTCATTAAAAGGGTGAACTCCTAATTTTAATTTATTACCAGAACCATCATAATGTATATAACCACCATTAAAATTAGCATCGGTTTCAACAAAACGAACTCTTCCTGATTCAAAGTCGTTTACTGATTCAGCTGTAATTTTTATATCTTTTGTAATTTCTATTCCACTAGTATTTATCTCAAGTTTTTTATCAGTTCCGATTCCAAACATCATATTATTTCCACCTGTCTTAATACAACAAGTATTTATAGTTGCTCCAGTTATAAACGAATCAGTACCTGTTGCTATACCTAATATGAATCTAGTTGATGATGTATCCCCTGATGTTTTGTTAATTCTGATATGTGGAATACTTGAATTGTAAAGAAATAAACGACCATCAGTTACATTCAGTCCATCTGCTGAAGTCTCTGCCCTCTTCACATTATCGTGGTACAGTTCTACGGCTCCGTCAGGAATTACTTTCCAACCTACATCTCCACTAGAATTAGCAAGCAACGCAAATTCTGCATCAGTCGTGTTATTAATTAAATAAATTTTATCATCTACACTATTATACTGAAATACTGCTTGCTTTTGAAGGCCATGAATAAGACCATGTGTAGTTCTAGCAAGCGCACCTGCAGCGTTACTATTACATTGTATTGCATTAAAACCTTGTATAGTACCATTTACATTAAAACCGAAATAAACAGTTTCCGCCTTCTTTGTTCCATCGTGATACAGTTCCACAGCCCCATCAGGAATAACTTTAATTCCTGTTTCTCCTGATTTAGGTTCTATAAATAAAGAGCCAACTAAATTTCTTAAATAGCTATTAGATGCGGTATGTGTTATTTCAAAAGCATTTCCTGTATTATTAGTTACTAATAAAGAGCCTGTATCAGTATCAGAACTTTTAAATTGCTGGACATTTCCATTTAATGCCTGAACTGTGCCAGTTATTGTTGTTCCATAAGATTGTGTCTGCAGCTTCTTGACACCATTATGGTATAACTCCACAGCCCCGTCAGGAATAATTGAAATACCTGTTTCTCCATTCTTAGCTTCTATAAATAATGAACCTACATTATTAGTTATAAAACTATTAGATGATTGATGAAGAATTCTTAAAGCTTCTCCTGTGTTGTTTTTAAATCTTATAGCTTTGGTTGTATCTGAACTGGCTAAAAAAGGCTCAACATCTCCTAACGCTTGCAAAGTTCCATATAACTGGTTACCCCAACTCTGAGTGTGAATAGCTATAGCATTGTCATGATAAATCTGTACAGCAGAATCAGGTAAAAGTTTTATTGCTTCTTCTCCAGCTTTTGATCTTATATGTAAAACACCTGTTGAATTTTCTATAAATGAGTCTGTACCATTATGAGAAAATGTTAAATCCTGCGCATTTCCAACTTGTAATTTTTTATTGTCAGGCAATGCAATATGTTCACTACTTGTCCAGCTATCAGTAGCATCTAACCACTGGAACGTTTTATCTGTAGCACCCTTTAATGTAATACCACCACCATCAGCAGTAGTATCGGTAGGAGTTGATACCTTGCCTAATTCAATGTTAATATCCTCTACGGTAAGTACACTTGTATCTATGGTTGTGGTCGTTCCAGAAACAGTTAAGTTACCACCAAATACCGCATTTCCTGTAGTTGTTATATTCTGACTACCAAAGTCGGGAGAAATCTTTGTACCGGCTATCCCAGCACTAGCATTAATATCAGCATTTACAATCGCTCCATCTGTTATTTTTGCAGATGTAACAACACTATCGTTTAACGTCCAATCGGTTAAATTTGCTGCAACTGTTAATGCTCCTTTATCTCCAGCACTAATACCAGCACCAGTAGCACCAGTAGCACCTTGTATTCCTTGAATACCTTGTGCACCAGGAGCTTTGACAGTAACAACAGTTGTTGTACCTTCAGTTACACTAACACTGTATTTGTTTTCAGTAACATTAACAGAAGTCATTGTACTGTATATCCTTCAGACATAAATATTCTACCTTCAATAAAATATTCTCGATTACCATTTGCTTCTATTTTTAAAATATCGTATCTATAGGTATTATCTGTCATATTTGTAGTCTGCGTATCAGTTACGCTCCATGTGATATCGCCACCACTAGCATCTGTTACCGTAATAGTTGCATCTGCTAATTTCGTTGTTCTACTTTCATTCCAAATCTGAGACAAAATAGTTTTGCCTGTTAAATTTTCATTAGCATTATTACCATCCTTTAAATTTATATCAAAAGAATGATCTGCCCTCCTTTGGAGCGTGAAGTCATACGTTCCAGGATTTGCCATCTACAAAAATTACTTTATAGATTTATTATATTCGAGTAATTTTAAAAAGTCTATTCCTCGTCAGAGTTTAGTTCTTCGTCACACATTTCAATTTTGCCGTTTATCTTAATAATCTTTAAATTAAGTTCACCTATTTTTCCTTGAAGTTGTGATACTTCATTAGATAATTCTGTGCCTTCTTTGATAAGTGCTTCTTTTTTAGCAGCGAAGTCCATAAAATAAAAAATTAGTTAACCTATTCTACACCTATTACCAAGAGTGAGAAGTAGTAGTAGCACTATACTGTTCATCTATTTTTTGTTTTAAATTATTTTCTATATTTGTTATTTCATCTGTACCTAGTTGATTTTTAGCCCATCCAATCACCATATCCTGTGTTACGTCTGCAAAAGGTATCATTGTGTCAGGTATAGCAAGTGAAATCATTAAATCAGCAACAGATTCTTTTGTGCCATCAGATGCAATAATTATTATATTTATTTCGCTGATACGTTGATCTGCTCCAACTGTATATCTTTTGGGAATATGCCAAGTGTAATTTATAGCCATAGTTAACTGTAAGGTGACGTACCTAGAATACTAGTATTCCATTGTGCCTTCAATGCTGTTGCGTCAGAGGCAGCATCTATTCCAGAATCAGCAGGGGCATCTCTCAATGCTTGTTTTTTTGCAGCGATTGTAGCTGTACTTGTTCCAGTCTCAAGTGCTTTTGTAAATTCAACATCAAGTTCTTTAAATTTTTCTGTTCTAGCAAGCCGTATGTTATTTTTATGAATTTCTCTGGCTTTTGCCATGTCAACTCCAAATCCCATTTTTTACTCCGTATAAGTCCAAGCGTTTCTAAAACTTCTGTCAGTAGGGATGACAGATTTATCTACAATATAACTGATTTTGCCATCAGGAACATCTTTAGCTTGTATCTCTTCAATCGTTAAACCACAATTATCTGAGGGTGTGAGGATTGTTATACTTCCATCATCTTGACTATAAATAATTCGTTTATCAGAATTGGCCATAATGTTTTTCTTTTATTATATATAAGTTCTACTAATTACCAAAACCTGCAACATAAATTCTTGCTGCATCTGCATTGCCTCCATCTAAAGCAATTTGTACTCTAACACTGCTTACAGTTTGGTTTGCTGGATAACCTCCATCTGGTCTAACTCTAAAAGTATTTCTTCCATTACTCCATGTGCCTAGTGAACCTAAAACACAATAATCATCATCAGCAAAATTTGTCGTAAAATTGATTGTATAATCGCCAGTGCCATTATCACCAACAGTTGTAACGTTATAACTGCTATCTATAGTTTTGTCTGATCCAGCAGAATTTCCTTGGAAAGTGACCCAAAATCTAGCAGCAGCAGGAGCATATTCAGGTGGTGCATTTCCTTTTGAAACCAAAACATCACCACTGTCTCCAACAGTATCTCCATTTACTCCTAAAGCACCACTATCTCTAAAAGTAAATCTAGTAGTAAGTGAAGTTGTGCCATTTGCACACATTTGCATTCTTATGTCTGTTCCTTTTGCGGTTGCTGTATGGTCTTCAGCAGCCCTAAAACTTAAAGATGCAGAGGGTGATGCTGGTAAACCACCATCAGAATCACTACATTTAATCGCACCTAACTCATTACTACCACCTATTGAAAAATCTCTTCTATGAAGTAAAACATCTGGGGCAGAACCATCAATGATAACTAAACGTGCATCTCCTGATGTACTGTAATCAAGTTCAACATCTTGATCTCCTATATTTAAAATACCATCACCACGCAAACACATATGTTGCTTTAAGTTGCTACCATCAGACACTGCAAACAATAAATCAGTTCCATGTGTTGATGTTGTCCAGGCCTCAGTTGTTTTAGCTCGTATATATGCACCCAAATCAAAACCTGAACCATTAGCACCTTGAAATTCAATACCACCTAAAACAGAATCGTTTGTACAAGCTGTATTACTTGTTCCATGATTTTTTGTAAGAACAAGAGTAGCGGAATTTGTAGCACTATCTCCTTGTCTTGTTATGTTTATCATTGACTCTGCATTTGAATTTCCAGTAACTTGTAATACAGCTATATCATTCATATCAATAAAATTAATTGTGTCAGATGAAACTAACAGTTTTTGCACTTGTGCATCTCCATTAACATCTAAGTCATGTTCTGGTGCTGAAGTATTTATGCCAATATGATTAGTTGATCCGACAATGGTTAAATTATCTTGACCAGATAATTTAAAATTTAAATTCCCATGAGGAGTACCACTTTCATAATCAACGTTAATTTCTCCTATTAGTCCACTATTTTGCGCTCCTCCATCACTTGTGAAAAATTGAAAACCACCCACTATTCCACCGCTAGTTGCCGAATTATCTAAATCTGTGAATCTAACTAAATTACCTGTACCATTGTTATTGTTAGCTCTTATGTCTATTGCATAAGCATTTTGCCCTGCACCACTTGGCTGCGAGTGAGGTGTATATTGAATGTGACCATTATGGTCAAACTTCATATAAGTAAGACTTGCACCATCATTATTCATGCCACGGAATTGTAATTCTGACGGTATTTTTCCAGTTGCTACACTTACAGTATTTCCTGAAAAATCAGGTGTGATTATAGTACTTCTTATTCTTTGACTTTCAGTTATAGCACTACCATCAGCACCACTAAAGATAATTGAACCAAGCGTATCATTAGCTTGTAAAGTAGTAAATGCATATGTAGTTGACCTAAATTTATTAAATTCAAAAGTAGGGGGGCTAGAACTATCTGACCCTCTAGCAATTAAAATAGAAGCCCTTGCACCAGATGCAGCCACTTGTAAAGCAGCATTACTATCAGTACCACTAGCATTACCTACAGGACTACTTTTGTTAATAACAACAACACCAGAGGAATCTAACGATATTGCAGGAATAGAATTATTTCCTACCCTAAAGAACATATTTGATCCTACTGTGCGTATCCTGTTGTCAAAATTATTATTTAGTTTACCTTTTATACCAATCGTAGACTCATTATTTGAATTTTCACTTGCAAAAATAGCAACTTCACTTGTGGCATCACCTTGATTAACATGTAAAGGTGCTTGTGGATTTTCACCAACAGTACTGCCAATACCAAATTGTCCTAATTCATCAAAACAACCTACAACTCTAGGGGTAACTGAATCACTTGCACCTCCAGTTGTTGAAAATTCAATTCTTGAACTGTGGTCT
>Ga0209348_1000804_pt1 | contig 15747 bp, 19 predicted proteins | sample ETNvirenome_2_30_FD_184065 | JGI IMG/M metagenome (GOLD analysis project Ga0209348, IMG submission 184065) | Marine viral communities from the Pacific Ocean - ETNP_2_30 (SPAdes) (version 2) | ecosystem: Environmental > Aquatic > Marine > Oceanic | place: Pacific Ocean | collected 2013-06-22 | reverse complement strand
AAAAATGTTATAGTTGTCTATGGTGCTAATGAAATATAAAATATTATCACTTTGTGGGGCTCTGCTGTCTCTTTTGATCTTTATACAATCGTTTTTGTAAAGACTACAAAATTTTGATCCGATAAAACCTGTTGATCCATAAACAGATATCATGATTGTTCTTTTCCCGCAAAATACATTGAGATAAATCTGTGATCATTATTAATCTCCTCAAAAACTAAATCAGATAATTTTTGATTAAATTGTAATAATTCAGGCCAATGAATATCTAATGAGACTCCATACTTTGATGATAAACTAGGTCGAGACCAAACATCAATTGAATCATAAATTGGTCTATTCCCAGATCCATGATGATATATAATATTTCCATAGACACCAAAATTCAAAGGATGTAAATTAAAACAATTTGTTCTCAATAGCTTGGCCCATTTATTACCTGTGAAATCAAACCATTGTTTTAGTAAAACGCCTGCACATGATGCGCCACTTGGTGGATCTAGATCCCATGATAACTCTTTTTCTTTCCAAAATTTTAATGTTGTTGCAAAAAAGCAAGGGTGTGGATATGGTTTCTGATCCTCTCTTAGCAGAGGCTCTATATTTTCCTCTCTGCTAATTGCAACTGCTTGATTATTTATTAAACCTTTTCTTATAAATGATTCCCAGCCTTTCCTAATTGGTAATGCATCTGGGTCTAAAAAAATCAATAAATCATCATCTGATTCTTCATTAACCAAATTTGACAAGTAATTCAATTTATCAGCATGACGATTAATAACACCTTCAAGAGTATCATAATTGTAATTATTTATTTGTGGGGCTTGTTTATCTTCTTTGATAGAAGTTAATCCACAATAAACCTTATAATCTTCATTTGTATTTTTTGATAAATAATCCGATTGAATTTTCAACCACTTTAAAGTTTCATGATGATTTGTAACAATATGTAACATTGATTTATTCCTTATCTTGTAAAATTTTAATTCTTTCAGGTAAAGGTTTTGACCTAAATTTCCTGAATTCGTCTAGTTCTTTATCTTCTGGATCTTGAGGTCTTTTCATGTATTTTGTAGACCTACTAGGTACCGATTCTTTATTCTCTACATAATAATAAATGGCGATTGATTTTCTTGTCATCTCTGGTGGACAGGTTAATGGCTCTGGGTGACCATGATATGAGAATTCATCTGTATTAAATATTACTGCTCTGTTATAAATTGGCAGTATTTTAGAACAACATTCAGACATATTTTTATTCCAAAGTTCTAAATGACCACCATAGCTTTCTTGCCAATCTTTGTTTAAATACAAGATTAAATTGAGAGCACGTCGTTGATTTGTTCCATATAATAAATTAAAATCACTGTGAATATCTAATTTACCGCCCTTTTCAATTTGGTGTAAGCCGCCGCCTGTAAAATTAAAATCAGGTAAAATATTATCAATTCCAGTTAATTTTTCTAAAAAATTTAAAAATTCTTGGCTGTTTAACTGATCGAAAACTTTTTTAAAATTTACACCTAAATCATCAGTGTTGGTGAACATTAATTTTTTTTCTACAGGATTGTTATACTGGTGCCAATCTATTTGATCTGGTTTTGGAAAATTATCATGCACTTTTGTTAATATTTCATCATTAAAAAAATTGTCAATGACAATATGTGGCCATGGCGGATCAGTTAAATAATTTTTATTATTTTCTTCAGCAAACTTTAAATCATAGTTTATTAACATTTTATCCTTCTTTTATATTTTAATTTATTTTATAAACAACCAAGAGGGAGCATCAGCATCTCCTTTTTCAGGAGAAGTGCCTGTTATGAGGGGCTTAACTCCAATTTTGGTTGAAAATTCGTCAACTGCTTTAATAGTTCCGGGATTTACATCATTGTAGTCGTGTCCAGATAAGATTCCATTTTCTTTTAATTTTGGCCACCAGACATCAATATCATTTGAAACCGCATCATAGGTGTGTTCACCATCAATATAAACAAAATCTAGGCTATCATTACCAATAAAATTAGATAGGTCATTAGAATATGATCTAAATATTGACCATCGATTAAGAGGTGCATTTTGCGACAAAAAGCTAATTGTAGAATGGTATCTGGCTTCTTGCCACTTAAATCCATCTGGGCCTTGTTCAAATGGATTGAAATTTGAATCACTCTGATCTAAATCCTCGTAACTCTCTGTGCCTATCCATGGATCAACCCCAATAACATGCATATTTGTTCTTTTAATCATATGCATGGTGTACCATCCTTGCCACACTCCAATTTCTAATCCTAATTTGTATGTTTTAGGCAATGTAGATAAAAACGTATATCTATCTGTCAAGTCTAAACTGTGTTTGATCATTTCTTTCATTTTAAACCTCTTCAAACAATTTGAATTCTCTTAGATCTCTATAAAATGGCTCTTCAGGTAAATCTGGTACATTTTCTGGGTAATTCTGCATCAACATCAAGCCTCTGGCTGCTTGTTCAGGTGACATGTAAGCGTTCCAGCCATTAAGTTCAATATTATCTTCATGATACATAACTTCGCCTCTTCCTTCATATCTCATTTTTCTAAACCACTTTGCCGCTTCTAGATTATCCGTCAAGATCATTCCACCTTTTCCAATTTTTAAATGCTTTTTGATATGAAATGAAAGACACATCATTGAGCCTGCAATGTACATATTTGAAGTTAAACGCTTTGCAGCATCCCAAATTGGATAAGGTTCAAGTTGATAAACACCTTGCCATCTATAATCTTTAAATTTAACAGTGCCTCCGGCATGCATAATTGATTGGGGAACTGAAAGGTAAGTTCTTGCTGGAATTGTAACTTCATCAACCTCATAATATTGACAACACAAAAGAAGGGCATCGGTGCAATTATCTATTGATACAGCATATGGCGCACCACAATAGTCAGCGACTGTTTCTTCAAACATTTTTACAATTTTATAAGGATTGTGTCTCATTCTTTCTCCAAAATATAATATTTCTTTTTAAATCCACATTTTTCAAATAATTTAAGTGAAGCTTCATTTTTGATTTTAACTTTTGCAAAAGATAATGGAAAATGATTCATAATATTATTAATCATAAAAGTGCCAACACCTTTGCCCTGAAAATCTGGATGTGTAGCAACTCTAATGTCATTACTAATCACTCCGACATATCCAGCCGGTTGATTATCAACCAAGCAAACATAGAAACAATTACCCCAAAATTCCATGTAGTTTTCATGATGTGATTTTTCTATATACTCTTGCTCGATGAAGCCGTCTCTAACTCCATCCATGTTGCGCAAGTTACGAATGAATTCCCAATAATCGGGATTATTTTTAACTAATTCCATATATCAACCTGTTTACCAAATTGGCTACCTGAGTTCATCCAATACGATGTTAAATATCCTCTCGTATATTTCCATCCCTCTAGATTCAAAAGTGGATTAAGGCAAGAACCAATATCTAAAAAAGTATTATTACAATTATCCTTAAAACAATCGTGAATTATATAATTCGATAAGGATGCAGCAGAACATAAAATTATGGCATCCTTGATAGAATTTTTAGCAATATAGTCTTTAACCACTTCTACCTTATCGTAATCATTTATCATGCAATTTGTGCCTATAATAAACGATTTTTCAACATTAAAAGGCAAATTATTAACCTTTGCCAAACCATTTACAACGTACAAGATCTTTCTCTGAGAAAATAGCGGGACCATCCTTTCAACAAATTTTGAATAATTAGCGTTTATCAATAAATTAGCAAATGTTAAATTAGGGTGATCACCACCATGAAAATCAATCATCCATTTAAAATTTTCTCGACCAACATGTCCATCTGTAGATGTGCAAATTCCTTTGAAATAATTGTCCTGATTATGCTTAAAACACTCAATAAGCCTGTCTCTATAAAAAGCATGTCTGTCTGGATAGAATTCTTTTTGCTCTTCTTTTGTGTATATATTTGGGCCTGAAATATCGCCTGTAACGTAATGTTTTTCAGCGAGTACGACGGTTTTATTTTGGAGGATAAAGAGCTCTCCATCAGAAAATCTTGAAAAAGCAAAGTTTTCACCGTTCTCAACCATGTGAATCAATTTTTCAAAGTCTTTATTAAAATCTTTATACACAAAATCTCCGTTATTAAGTCCACTTGGGATAGGGCTTATCATTTGCGATCTTAAACGAATCAACAAAGTCATCGGGCCATGTGTCTTTAACTTTGCCATCGCTAGGTTTTCGAGGCGGCATATAAATTGGAATATTGTTTTCCATACAATGTCGCATTATATTAATTGCGTCAAATGAATCAGTGTGTTTAGCAACCCTAACACTCCAGTGCTTGTTCTCAAATGGAATGAAGTCTTTGTTTAAAACTTCTATTAAAGCCTCTACTGTTAAATCGTCTGCTTGCTCCGTGAATTCTTCTTCGCTGATTTTGTCATATGAGAATCTCTTAATTTTCAAAATGTCTCCACTATCAACCCTCACACCAAGTCTCATGATAGAAATACCCCATGATCCAGTGTTAAGCATTCTTCCCCAAACCAGAGATGCTCCGCCTTGAACATCTGGTAAAACAGCACCGTGATTTCCTATAACTTCAAATTCACTAACTATATTAGCAGGGACTATTCTGGAATCACCAAGAGTGATAACACAATCAATATTGTGTGATTTACAGAAATTATATAAGTTATCCCAATTTTCGCTTTTATCTAGTATGATATTATTGTCATGGCAAAAGCTTTCCATATCAACAGCGTTTGTCTTTGTCATCATATTAGATTGAGAAATACCAAAAACATACAAGATTTCAAACTTAGGAGATTGTAAAATCGCCTGCATTGATTTCAGAGTTAATTTAGTATTACCCGTTATTGCTATTTTAGTGATAGAATTGTTTTGGCCCATTTTTTAGCAACCTCGTTATATCCTTCATGTGTAAAATGAACACCATCAATCAAGTATTCCTCTAGATTATCCATTTTACAAACTTTAAAACTCATCTTGGTGGACAAATCATTAATCACCAAATTGTATCTATCAATATAGTCTCTGTTAAACATGTAGTATGGACTAAAATTTAATACTGGTAGCGTGGCGACAATAGGTGTTTTTCCATTTGCTCTAATAGAGCTTATAATTTGCCTCATGTTATCTGCATAAATATCAAGTGGCATTGGCTTCTTGGTATCATTTGTACCAATCATTAACAAACATATTTTGGCCGCAGGGTTAGATTTTAAAATATGCCAACTTCTTCTCAACAAGTCAGAACTTGTCTCTCCATTGATGCCATAATTGTGGCATATATAGAACTCTCCTGTAGCTTCGGTCATTATTTTACCTAATTCTGCCGGATAAGATCTACCGTAACGATCTCTTGCGCCGTATGTCAGTGAATCACCAAGACACACAATTTCATTCCAAATCATTAATTACTCCATTTAATTTTATTAACTGTATCCCAGCCATTGTCAAAAGCATGTTTAACACAACCATCTCTCTCAGTAAAAAATTCCACATGAGATTTGGCAATATTATTAGAAGTTGCCTTATCATCAATACCAAGTTCGGCTCCAATTAAAGAGCCGTGAAGTTCAGTATTACTTTTTGGGTGAGGTGGTACATATGTTTGTAATCCTGCGTATTTTTGTAAGCAATATGAAAATTGTATATCTTCACCATTGTCCCATGTCGGTGGTTTCTCTTTCCAAAGATATTGAAGCCAGTCTCTCTTAAAAAACCAACAATGGCCAACGTAATCAACACGTTTAACTTCTTCGTTAAAACTTGGCCATCCTACTCTCTCAAGATCAAAAGATCTATGGCTTTTATGAGTCAATCCATGAGTTCCTAGCATGCCCTCATGTGTTTTCATTGTCTCAAAACAATTAGCATGCCATAAAGGACCCGGTATAGTGTCATCATCATATATCGCAATATATTCAGTATCTGCTAGTAAAGCGGCAGCGAAGCGACCATAAAATTTCCAATTATAATCATTGTTAAAAATCCTATCCACGCCTAAAGTAGTTGGATCAAAATCTTTATTATCATCATGGTAGTTGATCCAAAGCCATATTTGAGTTGGTTTTACTGTTTGTGCTCTAATGGCATCAACTTGCATTTTTAAGTTATACGGTCTTCTATAGCAATTTAGAATAACTGTGAGATCTCCGCTTTTTTGACTAGTGGTTTTTTTAGCACTTATTGAGTCAATGATTTTTGAAACAACAATGTCTCTTTGTTCATCAATAAAATTGATGAGATCTTCACCTTTTTTTTCCTTAAACCAAGGCTCATAAGTACAGCCATTCAAATTATTAGTTATTAATTTACAACCGACCATTCTTGCTTCAACAATAACTCGACAAAAACTTTCTAATGTTTTTGGGAAAAAAACAAATTTATCATATGATGCTAAAATTTTTATAAAATCAATGTATTGACATTTTTTAACTATGTCAAAATCAATTGATTTTTTTTTGCAATATGAAATTGATTCATTAAGACCTTTGATTGGATTTGGATCGCCAATAATTAGGGCTTTATCATTTTTGGAAGTAATAGATTTTTTTATTATGTCTATTTGATCTGTGGACCACAATGAGCAACCAAGATTAATTACATTGTCTACATTTAAATTTTGTTTTAATACCTCTGCATGTTTAACAGATTGGCAAAAAACACACTTTGCATTCTTATAAAAGTCATGATTTATAATATGATCATCTGGTGCCGTAAATTCATGATAAACGGCTGGGTTTCTGCTTTTTATATATTTGTGATCATGCTCAATAATTGAATATTCGAAAGAACCATATTGTAATAATTTTTTAACTCTTGGGCTAAGTGATACAAAATTAGAAATCAAAAAAACAAAACCCATGTTGCCATAAGTATTTAGATGTTTTTCGCTGAATTCTTTGCTTTTAAAAGTCGCTACCTTTAAACCGCGTGATTCAAGCTCTTTAATGAGAATATTGTCATAAATTTCTGCTCCTCCTGCTACTTCGTTTACAAAAAAATCAGAGACAAATAATATTTTCATTAATCAAACTCCATAACTTCAGATTCTTCATTTGAAAAATTTATGATATCGCTATCAAAACCTAGTACTGAATCAACAAACAATTTATATAATTTTTCATCAGAAAATTTGTCATCAATTATTGTCTTTAATTTCTCGGCTCGCTCTTTTGATTTGTGCCAAGTTTTAAATGTGCGCCTCAACGCCATCTTATATGATCCTTGATCTGCATAAGCCCACTGAGAATCAGCCTGAATTACACCATCCCATACTACTTGTGGTTGTACTTTTTGCAGGGTGTGCTTTACTTCCTCAAAATAATTTGTTTCTTCGTGGCGTAAAAAATCAGTCTGTCCAGACCAGCCAATTGTGATGACTGGTAGTGCCGATCTTGCTGCTTCGTATAAAGGAAGGCCAAAACCCTCTCCATGAGCAATGTTAACTATAGCTTTTATTTTTGGATGAGTGTAAAGGGAGGTCATCTGTCCGGCAGAGAGATCACCATGAAGAATATATATTTTACATGATCGATCAGGATAATCATCTATTACTTTTTTAATACTACTGTGAAACATCTCATAATCCATAATTGAATTACATTTCATGTTACATTTCAAAACTAGACCAACTTCTTGATCAATAAACTCTTCGATCCACCATCTTAATGAATTTACAAAGTTTTTCCGTGGAGACACTTGTGATACCATTAAAAAGTTAAAATCGGTCTCAAGTTCAAAGTTTTCAATTGATTCTGATTCGTGAAATGGTGTTGACTCCCAAACAACATCAACAGGAGCCATTAACCTATAATCAAAAACTTCACCAGTATTATTATTTTGTGCTTGATATACTGTGTTCTGAAATGTTTCTTTTGCATGATTTGATACAACTAAGATTCTATTCATCTCGTTTGATTTTTGAAGCCATTGTGGTGATACTTTATCAGTTTCAATGCCAGCAGTGTATCCTATATTCATTGGACAAATTTTCTCAAATTCATTAGGTATTGTAATCTGTAGGGACATATCAGGTTGTAATTTTTTTTGACTTGTTAACTCAGCAGTCATAATAATTCTTTGATCGATCCAATTTCTGAATTCGTTATCTTCCCATATCCACCCTGTTTGTCCCCATGGAATGGGCTGAATGTAAATGTCAAACAAATCTTCTCTACTTCTCAAAGCACGTAAAGCAAATCTGCTTTGTTCACCGTATCCAGATTGAGACAAAACTGGTCCTTTTACATATATTTTCTTTTTCACGCTACCTCCAAGAAACGAATACCATTATAATTTTTTCGATTTTCCCATGAACCGTGTTCTTCATGTATCTTGAGCATAATATCGAGCCACTGTTTATTAAAGTTCTCAAAATTATAATTTTTCTTTACATGTTCTCGACCTTTCATGCCAAGCTCTCTTCGACCTTCGTCACCTAAAGCATACATTTTCTCTAAAGCAGAGACAACTTGGCTTTCACTCAATCTATCCTCATAAATATAAGGGACGTCTTGCGACCCGATCACCGCCTTTGACTCTGGGAACAAAGGTATCCCGAAAAGGTCACTGCCCGACCTGATCTGTTCTTGTAAGCCGCCAGTCATATTCGCTATGATAGGGGTGCCGCACGACAGCGATTCTAAAGTCGCAAGACCAAACCCTTCCGCATCTGATATGTTGATCGTGCAGTCAACAATATTATATAATGTGGCAAGGTCACCCTGACTTAATTTTTGGTTTGAGATCAACACTTGACCTTGGGTATCTAGTCCCAAGTGTTGAATAATATGTCCAAGATCTTGACCATGTGCATCTTTTGGATCTGTATGCATTAAAAGACATGCTTTATCATGACCAACTTTATCAAGAAATGATTTAAACCAAAAGATTAGTGAACCAGATTGTTTTCTTCTGGCATTTCGATTATTCCAAAAGAAAATTACTTTGTCACTATTATCTTTAAAGTTTTCTTTTCTAATAGATGATATTTGTTCTTGAGTTAGTGGCTTAAATATGTTTGAATCCACAGCATGAGGCACATATTCTAAATCAACATCTGGGCTAACTTCTTTTACAATATCATGAGTAACTTTTGAAATAGCACATATTTTATCATTTGAATTGTAATATTTCGCATTAAAGTGAGGAGCAGGAAAGTTATCCCATACATGATAATAAACCATAGGAACAAGTGGTCTAATCTCATTTTCTATGTCCCAAAGCCAACCGTAAAAACGTGGGTCAGTCATAAACCAAATGATGTCAATCTTTTCATTTCTCAATAAAGACCTGATCATTTCTGCATTACCATAACCGTCAACAGGAATTATTTTCCAATCATCACCCCATGGATCAATATTAATCGGAGTATAATCGCGGTGTGCCATGGCCCCACCAAGCGATAAAACACTAAACTTTTCAGACTTTAATAGTGATTCAATTACATATTTTGTTTGTGATCCTACACCAGATGGTGACAATGGGTGATCAGACAAAGTTAATACTTTAATTTTTTTAGACATAACAATCCTTTAATAAATTTATAATAATATAACACACAAAAGGATGTTTGTCAAGTATTTTTTTGTTTTTTTTAATATTTGTAATCTTTTGATTTATATGGTCCTTCAATTGGAACGTTGATATACTTTGCTTGATCTTTGGTTAAAGTCTCTAGATTCGCTTCAATGTGAGGCAAGTGTAGCCTCGCTACTTCTTCGTCTAAAATTTTTGGCAAGACATAAACCTTATTTTGATAATTTTTACTATTTTGAAATAATTCAATTTGCGCCAGTACTTGATTAGTAAAAGAGCACGACATTACAAAACTAGGATGCCCTGTTGCACAACCCAAGTTTACAAGCCTACCCTCTGCTAATAAAATTATATCTGTATCTTTATTGATTTTATATAAATCTGATTGAGGTTTGATATTGGATTTGTGACAATTATCATTTAACCACGAAACATCGATTTCATTGTCAAAGTGTCCTATATTACAAACAATTGTATTGTGTTTCATATTAATAAAATGATCACGATTAACAACATTTTTATTACCAGTGGCTGTTACAACAATATTTGCATGCTTTACAGCTTCTTTCATTGTCATAACTTGAAACCCATCCATAGCAGCCTGAAGGGCGCAGATTGGATCAACCTCTGTGACAATGACACGACATCCAGCAGAAGCTAAAGATGCTACAGATCCTTTACCAACATCTCCATAACCAGCCACAACCGCTACTTTGCCAGCCAGCATAATGTCAGTTGCCCTACGAATGGCGTCAACACAAGACTCACGACAGCCATATTTATTATCAAACTTTGATTTTGTTACTGAATCATTAACATTGATAGCAGGAACAGTTAGTTTGTTTTCTTGCTCAAATTGATGTAATCTAAGGACTCCGGTGGTTGTCTCCTCTGTAATCCCTATTATATGGTCCATAATTTCTGGATAATTTTCAATAAGATGTTTTGTTAGGTCTCCGCCATCATCCAAAATCATATTTGGGCTTTCACCGTTAAAATCAATAACCCTGTCTAGACACCATTCGTAATCATCTTCAGTCATTCCTTTCCATGCAAACACGGGCACACCCTTACTCGCTACATAAGCTGCTGCATGATCTTGAGTAGAGAAGATATTACAAGTCATCCACCTTACATCAGCACCAAGTTCAACCAAAGTATCAATCAAAACAGCGGTCTGAATAGTCATGTGTAAGCAACCAGCAATTTTTGCTCCAGCGAGTGGTTTAGAATCAGAATATTTCTGTCTTAAAGAAATAAGGCCGGGCATCTCATGCTCGGCTAGTTTTACTTCTTTTAGACCCCACTGGTTTAATTTTATATCTTTAATTTTATAATCATTATTCATGAACAGTGCTCCGTTTTATTAAATTCACAATATCTACAAGACATACGATTTTTAATTTTGATCCCTCGGTGAATGGCTGTTACTGCTTTAAACAGAAAGTCAGTTGCATTCTTTGTTTTGCGTGGACCAGAGGTCACACGAAAAATCTCAACATTATTATCCTTCGCTGTACGTTTCAGAAGCCCAAAGTAAGTCTCAACTAATTCAGGATCAATATTGTGCTTCTGACACCAGAACTTCTTGTAAAGGGTCAGTTGATAAGTAGTCATGCGATCAGACTTTTTTTGTTGATCCCAGCCCCAAGAACAGGTCTTCCAATCAATTATATGATACTTGCCGTCTGGTGTTTTGATAACAAGGTCAATAAACCCTTTAAATTCACACGTATCTGCGGTAAATTCTGTAATAGGTTCAAAGAGTTTTTCTTCTGCTTGATGAACCTCATACTCGGGGAACATTCTATCAAGTTCACCTAAAAACTTTGTATATATTGGCTCTGCTTGTCCACGCATGGCTTCAATAAGCTTTTGTCGTCTTTCAACTTTTTGAGGAAGAGCCTTAAGTTCGTTTTCAAAAATGATATTAAAATGATCCCCAAAATCTTCTTTATCAAGAACTCCTGCTACTCCAAACTCACATACAGAATGAAGAGCAGTTCCGAAGCATGTGTATTCATTACCCTCGAAGCCAGAAATGCCATCGATGTAAATAAGTTTGTGCTTGTATGGACACTCGTTCCAAATTTTAATTTCTGAATATGAAACATGTTTCATTTGTCCTCCTCGAATAAATCTTCATAAACACGGTATAATGCTGGACTTAAGTTTTTTATTTCTTTTCTATGTCCAAATACCCACTCTTCAAAACCTCTAGCGTAATATTCATTCACTGAGGTTGCAGCATACGCTGATACAAAAAGGCCATTCACTAAATCATTTAATATTTCGTATCCAACTTCTTCATATAAATAAGCATCTACAACTTGATTATAAGATGGATCCACCAGAAGTTGTTTAGGTGGGTTTAAATCATAAGCTTCTAATATTCTAAATAGCGCTTTTCTTTTTGACATAAACTCTCTCTCAACAGATCCATCTGAATATACAAAATCATTATATCTCTCTTCAACACCGTGAGCAATTTCATGGACAATATCATCAATCATGTCTCTATCATTATCTTGATCATTAGTTATAAAAACTGCTCCGCTGTCATAGTAAGCATTTATTTCTCTTTCCCTAAATTCAGGAAAGTCTCCAACATAAATAACATCAATTGAATCAAGTAATTTGGCAGGGACTCTTGCAGTCACATACTCAAATACAAAATCTAAATCAATGTGGTCTCCTACTGGGTCTTGGATGTAAATGTCAGTGCCTCGCATAGAATAGTGATCCTTTAATTTGCGAGACCGCTTCATGCTTTCGGTAATCCAACTCATAACGGTCTCCTTTTATATATATAATATAACACGTTATATTTTTTTGTCAAGATATTTTTTTCTAGTGCCAAATATGTAGTCTGCGATTGGAAGAACAACATTCATATTTTTGTTCTGATATCTCATGTGATGATCATAATGCCACGGAATCCACCTCTTACACCATTCTGGGTTTTTATGAGAGTAATTGTGCATGACTGAGAACAAAATCGCATACAAAGATGCCCCGATATAAAAAGCGGGGCATATCCAATATAAAGGCAGATGAATTACGATGGCGAAAAGGGAACCTCCCCATTCTATTTTAGATATCTTGTGATCAAAAAAATTATTTTTGATACAATGGGCGTGATGTTCGCGCAAATGAAATACGAACATGCTATTTCTTTTTTTACCCCAGCCATGGAAAACATACTTGTGGATTATCCACTCAACAATGGAACCGTAGATCAGGGCCACCATAAACCAAAAAATGTGTCCCATACTTTAATTATACGGGATTATAGAATTTGAGATGCAATCGTCGCTAATTTTGATCTTTCACCCTTCTTGAAGGTTACATGACCAGAAATTTTCTCATGTTTAAATTTTTCAACAGCGTAAGTTAAGCCATTTGAAGTTTCATTCGTGTAAATATTGTCAATCTGTTCAATATCGCCTGTGAGTATGATCTTAGTATTATCGCCCACACGAGTAAGAATAGTTTTAACTTCATGAGCCGTGAGGTTTTGTGCTTCATCAATAATCATAAAAGCATTAGAGATTGAGCGACCACGGATATATGTAAGTGCTTCTATTTCAAGCTTGCCTTGATCCAAATAATATTCCATCAAGTTGCCTTCTTCCTCTGAAGTTATGTTATCAATATTGTCAGCAATCGGTTTAAGCCAAGGAAGCATCTTCTCCTCCATAGTGCCCGGTAAAAAACCAATATCTTTACCAAGAGGTTGAACAGGTCTTGAAATCACAATCTTTTTATATTTTGCTTTCCCGTTGCCAACTGTTTGTTCAAGACCTGCTGCAATCGCTAATAGGGTCTTACCTGAACCAGCACGGCCAATAAGAGAGACAAAATTTACATCATCATTAAAAAGTAAATCATAAGCAAATGATTGCTCTTTGTTTCGTGGAGAAACTCCCCAACGCAAACCATTTGTATAGTTTGTTATTTTTTGAAGCTTTGTGCCGTAACTCCAAAATCTTCCAAGACAAGTTTTCTTTGGATTGCTAGAGGAAACCAACATGATAAATTGATTAGGGTACAAATTAGGATAATCTTGTTTATCTAGAAAGACTGGTTTATCTTCATAAAACCGATCAATAATTTCATCATCCATGACAATCTCTTCAAATCCAGTATAGATTTTGTCCTTTGCCGTTACAACCTTTATATTTTCGTATTCCTCAGCCTCAAGACCAATGCCTTGAGCGATGACTCTAAGATTGATATCACGAGACACAAGAATTACTTTTCTTCTTGGATTTTGAGACTTAACTGTCATTGCCGTGGCTAAGATAATATGGTCTGCGTTTGTGGGATCTAAATCTTTTGGCAAAGCGTTATAGTCAATTTCATCAAGTCCAACAAATTTAACTAGGCCCTTACCTTTGTCTATACGAATACCTTTTTTGAAATCTCCCTTTTTGCGGAGACAATCAAAAACTTTTATAATTTGTCTCGCATGAAAGCCAACAGAATCCTGTCTTTTTTTATGCTTATCTATCTCTTCAAGAACTTTCAGAGGAACAATTATATCATTATTGTCAAATCTAGTGAGACACTCTGAATCCGAAAGATATACGGACGTGTCAATTACAAACCATTTTTTAGCCATTTGAACCTCGTATTAATTAGATTTCAACACCATTAATAACCATCTTTCCCCATTTTGCTTTGTTTACAAGATCAGAAGAAGATTGAATTTTACCGCCGCCAACATTCCACATCAGAGCAATATCAAGCTCTTCACATAAATCCATCTCTGGAGTATTGGTTTTTCTGCGGTCTCCCCCATTTGCAAAACAATCGGGACGGTGTGTTCGAAGTGCTTCACATACACTATCATCTGAATCATCGACAGATACCACTTTTGTGACACCTTTAAATTGAGACATAATATATTCTCTTTCTTTCCATGGCATAAAAACATAACCCTTCTTTCTCAGAAGCCACTCGTCTGAATTAATAATTACCATGACATCACCATGCTCAGCGGCCTCCTCTATCATTTGAACATGTCCAATATGGACAGGGTCAAAACCACCAGAGATGGCGACCACCTTTCTTTTCTCACTCATTTCTTCTCCTTGTATAGATAAATGTATGGAGACCATTGTTTGGGAACATTTTTCATCCTGTAAAAATCAATAAATGTTGCTTTAGGCCTCTTTGGTTCTTTCAATAATTTCATTCCAGCCTCTTTGGGAGTTCGAGCAGCCTTCTTAGTATTGCATTTGTGGCAAGAAGTTACTATATTATCCCAACTTTTTGGCCCGCCACGTGATTTAGGTATTACATGATCTAATGTAAGTTCAAACTTAGAATTTGCAAAATATGAGCAATATTGACATGTATAATTATCTCTAGCGTAAACATTTCTTCTGGTACAAGACAAAACAAATTCATGTTTTCTCACATACGACTTGAGGACTATAACAGCAGGGAACATCTTATTACCATGTGCCCTAACATTATAGTCCTCAACAACATTTGCTCTTCCGCTTCGAATCATTCCAAACGCCTTGAAAGAATCAATTATTTCTATTGGTCTCCAAGAGGCGTCAAGTTTCAGCGAATAAAGCTTCATGTGTTAATTAGTTTTGTTTTAACAGTTTCCCAGACTGGGTATCTTCTCCAACTTTCTTTAAAATCGCTTCGGCAAGAGAAAAAGTATCAACAAATGATTTCAATTCTCCAAATGCTCTTTTATAATCTGGTTCCATTACAACTTCCGTTTTTCCACCATGGCCATGGATAGCACGAACTTCACCTATATTATCATAAATTGTTACAGATGGGTGCTCTGATAGCCAAGTAACAGCGACTTTACCATTATCAAAGATAAAGCCTTGTGCAACTCTACCCGTACCAGAAATACCTGATTCATCTTCTTCTCTTTTTAAATAAAAAACTTTCATAAAATTACCTCACTGGTATTACATATATAGGAAAATGATCTCCTTTAGATCCAGCGATGTTATAATCATACCATTCAACAGCATCTGAAACAGACATATTTTCCTTCGTAATTAGAATGTCAATAACCTTATCTTCATCATATACTAACCTATCTTCATTTGGATCATATCCCATGATGGCATCATTATAATTTTCAGTCGGCTCTAAAAGTAGTGCCTGAGACCATTCTGGTAA
>Ga0209348_1000803_pt1 | contig 15748 bp, 16 predicted proteins | sample ETNvirenome_2_30_FD_184065 | JGI IMG/M metagenome (GOLD analysis project Ga0209348, IMG submission 184065) | Marine viral communities from the Pacific Ocean - ETNP_2_30 (SPAdes) (version 2) | ecosystem: Environmental > Aquatic > Marine > Oceanic | place: Pacific Ocean | collected 2013-06-22 | reverse complement strand
CACGAGCTTTGTCGGTTTGTTTTGCTGCAAATCCTGCTCTTTGCATTAACATCTTTTGTTTTTCAGCTTCGGCTTGTCCTTTTTGTGCCATAATAGACATCACACCACCTAGTACAGTAGAGCCAAGCATTGATATAAGTTCCATTGGTATCATTCTGTTTTCCTCAATTTAATATCTTGAAATTGTCTAAGTCTAACCAATACTTCTTTAACATTATCAGTTAAAATACCTTTGTTTTGTTGGTCTTTAATATACTTTTGTATTTGTGGTATAGTCATTGTTTGCATTTGATCTGCTAAATATTCTGCTCTTTTATTTATACTTAAAGATTTAACCCTAGCATCAGCAGAAGTAAGACCCATTTGTTTATTTTTAATTCTTTTAGTTATTCCTTTAATAACTTGCTCATTTATGTTTTCAGGATTTTTTAATACCTCATCTGCTAATATTTTTCTTCTTTCATTTGGTTTAGCATCTTCCATTCTTTTAAAAATGTCATAAGCTAATCTTCCATTTCTAGCTTTTTCAGTATTATCTTCTTTTTGTATTTGTTCTATTTCAGAAAACTTACCTGCTCTTGCAGCAAATACTTCATCATAACTTTCTCCGTAAAATCTTCTAAGAATAGGTATATCTCTTGGAGATGGAGCTTGACCATTATAAATCTTACTAGTTACATTAAGTATTCTTTGTAAAAATTGTCCAGGGCCACCAAAGTATGTTCCTGCTAAATATTTTAAACTTTCAGGACTAACTTCATAGCCTAAGTTTTTAGCAGTATCAGCTAAATTCATAGCCATTTCACCACCATAAGTTTGTGCTGTCCAAGGAAATATTTTTTCTGAACTGTGCATATTTCTAGTTTCTAACCATTCAGGTCTAATGGCTCTACCTAAACCATCTTCGTTAGCTATTAATTCACTATAAGGTCTTAAAGGTGTAGGAACTAGACTTCCACCAAAAGGACTTAAAGTGTCAAAAAATTCTTCTCCTATTTCTTTTGCTACAGCTCCTGGCTCTTGGTTAAGGTCTTGTCTAATAGCTTGTTGTACTTTATCCATTGAAACTTTAAGAGGAACTAAAGCATAACCTATAGGTAAAGATACATAATTTAATTCACCATCTTCGTTTTCACCTGTAATAAATACTAAATTTCTATTAGTAACCCAATTACTTCCATTTGTAGACTTTAATTTTTCTCTCCATTCAGGATCTTGATAAGTATTATAATAATCAACAGCTCCTGTTATAGCCATTAAACCACCTAATGTTTTAGCTACATTCTCTCTAGTTTTAAATACATTTTTAAATAATACTTTGTTAGCCTGTATAGCAGGGTTAGCAAATAAATAACCTGCTCTTATAAGACCTACTTGTTTACCACCTAATGTTGGATCAAAAGATGAGTTTCTTGCAGCTAATGCAGCTTTATCAGAACTAAATCCTTGGTTTTTCATCATTCTAAATACACCAAATCTAGTTCCATCTTCAAACATTTTGTTAAAATTATTAACAAGATCATCAACTTTATCTATTCTTTGTTTCATAGATGCTGTAAAAAATGTTCCATCTTTAGTCATGTCAGCTAATCTAGCTACTTTATCTTCTACTTGTTGTACTGTAGACAATCCATATCCACCAACAGCTCCACCACTTTGTTTAAAATCCTTATATTCTTCAAAAAGTTTTTTTTCTGCAGGAGTTTCTGCTTTTGCTTTTTTCATTTCTATTTTGTAAACAGTTTTCATATCTGTTCCTATATTTTTAGGATTTAACAACTGTGCTGCTTGTTTGCTTACTGGACTTTTAAAACCTAGTTTAGTCATACTGTTTACAAAGGCTTCTGTTCTATCTCTTGATAAGTTTGGAATCATAAATTCAGGACTATATCTTGTATACAAACTACCAAGTTTTCTGTTTATCCAAGTAGCTCCATTAAAAATAGCTTTAACATATTCATTCATTTCTTGTTTAGGTCTGCCTTTAAATGCTTCTGCTAAAGTTTTATCTTTAAAATCAATTAATGTTTTTTTCCCATCTTCAAACACGCTTAAAGTTGTATCGCTAGGTTTTACATTATCTTGGAATTTATCAGTTTCTACTTGTTTATAATATGGTTGTTTGTCTGCTCTAACATTTACTATAGAGTCAGCTACATCTTTGTTCTGATCTAATAACCTTTTAAAAGCTATATTAGCTTTATTAGTTTCTGCTCTCCTTATAGTTTGTGCTAGGCTTTCGTTAATATTTTTTCTAATAGAGCCAACTTCTAAATCACTTCCTTTAAGTTGTTTTATACCTGTAGTTCTAACTTCTCCAAAGGCATTTTTAGGATTAAAGTATGATTTAATATCTGTTTCATCTACAATTCTATTTAAGGGAACATAGTCAGGTCTTTCTTTTCTCCATATAGCTGCTTGTTCTTTAGAAACTAAACCACCACCTTCTGCTGTATTTAATATTTTTTTTGATAAAAATTGTAATTCTTTTATTTCAGTATCTAGTAAATCTAAAGTTCCATTCTTTTTCATTTTATCTAAAGTTGCTTTTGCTGACTCGTTACTCATTCCAGCACGATTATTTTCACCAAGCCTTCTATTTACTTCAGGTGCATATTTAGCAAGTAAGATAGTGTCTAAATCTTTAGAAAGTTCTTCAACAGTCCTAGATTCCATTCCTGGTGTTTTGTTAAGTATTCCTGCTTTTCTAATTAAACCATCGTTAATTAACTTATTAGAATCTATTAATAAATCTGTTTGGTCTTTAATTTTTTGTTCTGCTAATCTTTTTTGTAAGTAATAATCTGCATCATCTTTACCTAATGTTTTTAATATTCCACCATCTTTATATAATCCACCAGCTACTTCATCTTGAATTAATCTTTGTCTAATATTTTCATCGTCCCAATTTTCTCTAAATCTAATATAAGATTCTTCGTTTTCTATTTTAAAAGTTTCTAATTGTTTTTTTCTTAAACCATTAATTTTATCTGATAGTAATTTTACATCTTTATCTGTTTCTATAAGTTTTAAAACATCTCTTGACTCTAACCCTTCTATTTTACTATAAACTTTACTAAACATAGCTCCAGTTAAACCTAGTCCAGCACCTAATGCTGCACCTGTAAAACCAGCACTAGTAAGTTCATCTATAGTTGGCATACGACCTTCATCAAATCCTTTTTCTACTGTTACTCCACCTGCTGCTATTCCAGCACCAATACCACCTTGTCTAACAACAGCATCACTAACAGCTTGGAAACCTTTTTTACTTTTAGATCCTGGAATTAAGTTAATAAATGAGTCAGCTAAAATTCTTCCATAAGATATATTATCAGGATTAATCATTCTTTGAGCTACATATGAACCAGCAGCACCTGCTGATAAACCACCTACTATATAACCTAATGGTCCTGCTACAGTTGCACCAGCAATTCTTCCTGTTTCACCAATAGCTATTTCAGTACCTAAAGCAAGACCCATTTGAGATATAGATGCTTCTTCTTGTGGATTTCTTGTTGGTTGTATATCAGGATCTTTTGGAAATAAATCAGAAGTTTTTAATGTATTACCTGTTAAAACATTAGACAAATCAATATCTAATCCTTTTTTTTGATTATTTGCTGATTGAGGTATTTTTATATCTAAAACTGCCAATTTATTCTCCTGTATATCTTATATTATTAGCTTCTAATGTATCTTTAATATCTTGTTCTGTAGCATCAGGAAATTGTGCTTTTATTGTTGCAACAGCTTTATCGTATTGTTCTTTTGTTACGTTATCTCCTTTAGGTTGTTCTCCAAAAAAACTATTATCAGTTAAAGAAGTATCTGCTGTTGTTCCTTGATAACCAAATGTTCCATCTGATCTTTGGAAAACAGATATTTTTGCATCTTCACCTAATGCTAATTTACCTGCTGCTAATGCTTGTTCTCCACTTGTATAGCTTGTTTGTGAACTAGCAACTGTTGATGCTGATTCTAAGGCTTGTGTTAAAGGAGTTTGTCCAGGTCTTGTAGGTTTCATTAAAGATAATCCTGCTCTAAGTAATGCAGCATTTAAAACCTCTTTAGCTGTTGACTGAGAACTTGGTCTTAATACTTCTCCAAATCTCATAGCTGGGGCTTGTTCTTGTTGAGGTGGTTGTGAAAGTAATCTTCCTGTTGACATAGTACCAGCTTGTGTTGGTTGTTCTTCACTAGACATAAACATTGGTGCAACACTAAGACCAGTTAATAAACCACCAGCAGCATAATTGTTTAAACCTTTGTCTACTGTTTGTGTTATAGGTCTATTCATTCTTTGCATAGCTTCTTTTTGTCTTTGCAATGCAATTCTTGATGCTTGTTGTTGTAATGGATTTGCTCCTGTTTGTACTGGTACAGGTAAAAATTTTCCACTTTTACTTGCTCTTTCAGATATAGGAACAAAATTTCTAGGAATAACTATTCTTTCGCCACCTGTTCCCATTTTTTGACCAAAAGTACTACCCATAGTTCTGCTACTTGAACCTACAGGCATACCAGAAATTTGTTTTGTAACATTCATTGAATATGGACTTACATTTACTGCAGGAGAAGTTTGAGTTCCTAACATTCTAGCCTTAGAAAGATTTTGGGCAACTTCATCTGATGCTAACAAACCTTTCCTTTGTAATTCACTTCTTTGTGTATTGTTTAAAGCATTAACAAAACTTTGACTTGTTTTTTTATCAATTAAAGGGAAAGAACCTGTTTTGTTAGCCTTACCTACATTTTTTACATATTGTTTTGCTAAAGCTGTTGCTGTTTTTCTACCTGCTCCTAGACTAACAAGCTCAGTAATATAGGGTTGTATAGCTTTACTTCCAGCAGTTCTTATTGCTGTTGATAAAAGACCTTGTGCAAGTGGTGCTGCTAAAAATAACATTTATATCTCCTATTTCAATAGACCTGAATACAGGTCTTGTATTGGTAATCTTAATCCTGATGAAGCACCTGGGGAAGAAGTATCTAGTCTTATATCAGCATCAGGTTGTGCTAATAGTCCTTGTAATCCTTGAATTAAATTCATCATTTCTAATCCTGACATTTTATCAAGCATACTAGGGTCTGTAGGTTTAACTCCATCTCCTGTGTAGACTCCTTGGTTTGGTAAACCTACATCATAAGTAGAACCTATGCCTGATTCTAAAGATTTTTGTAAAGAATCTTGTTCATTAAAATTTTTTACATAATCAGGATCAAACACATTAAACATACTAGGTGCTGGTGCTGGATATTGATTACCCATAGCTGGATTATAATTTTGACTCGCTTGGTTTAATGCCATTTGAGTTACTTCTGGTCTTGTTTGTGGAATAGTTTGTGGGCCACCAAATATATTACTAAAAAATCCAGGTTGATTAACTTGTGGATTAGACATATTCATTCTTCTAATTCTTTCTGCTTCTATTCTAGCGTTTATTTCTTCTTGTATTGTTGCCATTTATAATCTCCTAATTACTTAATAATCCGTATAATGCACCTGCTGCTGCTCCCCATGGGCCACCTACTGCTGGAAACAGACTACCTAAAGCATATCCTGTTGCTGCTCCACCTGTAGTAGCTGCTAAATCACTAACTCCTCCACCTGCTGAAGAAGATGTAACTGATGGTGGTAATATACTACCTGCTACAATATTTCCGTATTGATTTAAATTCTGCCCTGGTGCTTGTTGTTGGAAATTAAATCTAGCAATTTGTTCATTAATATCTGCTTGTGATCTTGCTTGTTCTGATGCTCCAACTGCTGCTAATGTTTGAGCTGGTTGTGTGTAAGCACTCATAATAGTAGGCGATAAACCTAAAGCTGCTGTTCTTGATTTAGTTATATCTCCATATACATCACCATATAACTTAGATGCAACATCTGATTGTTTAGTTAACATATCTTTTAATACTTCAGATTCTAGTATTCCTTGTCGAGTTCCACCGAGCTGTCCTGCTTGTGTAGCATCTCTACGAGCTTGTTGAAGTAATCTTGAGGTACTTTCTTCAATCGGTCTTAAACCTGCTGTTAAAGATTGCTGTAATAGAGGATCAGTAAATGCTTGATAAGGACTCATTAATGAGCCTTGAAATGCAGGTGTTATATTGTCTGTTAAAGCTGATTGTTGACCAAGTGCAGTTTGTTCTAACATTTGTTCAGCTTGTAAAGTAGTATCACTTGGTAAAGCTGTTAATCTATTAGGATAAAATTGCAAAGGCCCTTGTTGAAATTGACTTTGTGCTTGAGAATATAAATCTCTTAGGTAAGGAGCTTGTCCTTCCCATGGTTCTGCATCTTTTGTAACTGTATTTGTATTACTTCCTTTTCCCATCTGATATACCTCTAATGTATCGTTGTAAGTTCTTTTACGAGAACTGTGTATGCGTTTTCATACCCAAATTTCTCTAATTTTTTTGTAAAACCTTTTCTGCATATAGTTTCCATTGACACGCAACCATTCTCTAATGCCCATTCCTCTAGGGTTTCTAATAACTGTTCTACCCATAAGTCTAGGTCTTGTCCACCCAGAGTAACTATTCTGCAAGTAGTCTTTCTAGGATATTCTATAATCTCTGTAGTAAGTACCGAGATAATCTCTCTATTATCATCAAAAACTAACCACAGTTGCATACGAGCTTCTGATAATCTTGCGTAAATATCCATAACAGACATTTCATCTCTACTTTTACCATTACCCATTTCTATATAAGGTTCGCAGTCTTCCCAAACCTCATTGATTCTATCCGATGGTATTCCTGATATATATAAACTCATTATTGACTTACCTGTATAAGAGTAATTGTAGCTGATGGAGTTGCTGGTGCAAATCCTGTTGCTGCTTTTACATTAATATCTAAATCTGTGCTGTCTGATGCCATCATAACTTGCAGATATTGTCCTGCTGTTATATTAAATATTCCTGCTTTTGATAAAGTTTTTTCATGATTATTTGAATGTATCGTATGAAAAATTCCAGAACCAGCTATATCTGTGCCACTAATTTTTGGAAAGAAATATATATCTTTATCACTAGCATTATTAGAATGAACTAAAGCAGAAAAATCAATAAAGTATTTCCCAGTCTTGCTAAATTCTATCTTAGATGTATCTACTCCGTTTATAGTTATTCCTTGTGAGCTAACTAAAGTATTCCAAGTTATAGCTTGTGCTGTATCTGCTGATGATATTGTTTGTTGTGTGGTATCAGCAATCTGTGCAAAATCTCCTGCACCACTACCACCTGCAAAGGCTCTCCATACCGAACCATCATAATAATATAAGTTTTCACCTTGTCCTGGATTCCAGTTAGTGCCATCAGCATAAACTATATCACCTTGCTTTACCCTACTAGGTTCTACATTTTTTTCTTCTATAAAAGCTATAGGGTTTTCTTCTAATGCTCCTTGTATTTTTTGAAATTCTTGTAACAAATATTGTGGTAAATCTTCAGGATTATCAGGTACTGGATTAGGCGTATATTTAGGTGCTTGTGACATTTAGCGTTCTCCTATTACCTCATATTCTATATCATATCCGTTTAATTCAAAAGTTGTAGCTGTTGTGTTTTGAAACTTAATAGCTATGTATTTACCTGTTGCTCTAGCATCTACTTTATTCTGTGTGTCAGGATTTATAGTTTGTTGTGTTTTGTAAGTATATGTACCATCAGGGGTCATAGAACTTCCTACAAATACTTCAGCAGAACCTGTGCTAGAAAATCTTGGAGTAATCTTTCTTACTTGTTTTACAGTATTAGTATTACCATCGAGGGTTAATCCTTTTCTTTCTAAAATCATAGTAAAGTTATTTCCAGCAAAATCAAACCCATTATCTCCTCTATAGAGTTTAGTATCTCCTGTGCTAGACATTAGTATACTAGTTTCTGTAGGGTTATAGTTTCTTTGCCCCCAGTTCTCAGTAGTACTATAGGAATCCCAACTTTGTGATTGATCTGACCATACAACTGCTGATGCACCAGGATTTACTATACCTAATGCTATATGTAAAATATCAGGCAATTCTCTAAAACTAAATGAGTTTGTATTGTAGTTCCATATTAAGGCTTTGTTACAATAAGTAGAACCTACTGTTGGATAAGATACCCATATTTCATTCTTTTGTTTATTATGTGTTACAAATATGTTTGCATAATTAGTGCTATCTATTTCTTCAAATAAAGTTCTTTTAACAACTGTACTAGCAACAGATTCTTTAGACACACCATTATGGACAATAAGATCACCATTAGTTACTACAAAGTGTTTACCATTAAATTCTGCTACACAGTTTCTTGATAAAACGCCTGAGTCATCAAATAGCTTTTTAATATCAAATACTAAATTACCACCTGTAAAAGTCATAATGTATGTAGTGTTTTCTTTATATATTATAAAAGATTGTTTAAGGGGAAATCCATCTACAATAAATTCACCTGCATCACCTACTGTTGCTGAACCTGCATCGTTTGTACTAGATGCTGTCCAAGAACTAGGTAGCGTAAGGTTTTCTGCTGCATCTCCCCATCTAACCTTGTTAGGTAGATTAGTAGAAGATTCAGTCATATTTAAAGCTATTAAGTAATTACCAAAAGGTCTTATTACTTTACAAGTTGTATTTGATGGCCAATTAGTTAAATCAGTAAACTTACTAGCACCTGTTGTAGCTAAACATTGTGGATCATCTACTCCATTGTTTAAAATAGCTAGTCCATTAAATACAGAACCAGTCCAGTTGCCTGAAGCAGTTAAATTAGTAGAATAATCTCCACCTGATGTTCTTGTAAAATCTTCATGACTAGAACCATTCCATCTATAAATTTTAGCTGATCCAGCATAAAACCAATAGTTATTAGCACCTGTAGACCAATTTAAGGCAAAATAAGGGGCTACTGAAGGTGTACCAAATACTTGATCTTGACCTAATACTTTTTTAGCCGCGTTATCTTCAAACCTAGCATTTTGTGTATGTGAAAAATACTCATTAGGCAATACAGTATCATTAGTATCTTTAATCATTCCTTTCGGATTTAATACTTGAAAGGTTGCCATTACGCAGTTCTTCTCCACATGTATGCAACGATATAAGGTTGCAAGTTGTTATGTGCTTGTCCACCACCTGTTGAAGATGTAGTAAAACTAGAAGTTCCTGATGTATCACCTTCTGATAAATTATTATTATCAGTATCACTTGTACTCATTGTTACGCTGTGATTATGAGATGGCATTTCATCTATAGTTAATGTATGCGTTTTAGTACCACCAGTTTCTTGTGCTGTATCAAAATCACTATCTGCTGCGTTTAAACCTACTATAACTCGACCAGCTCCAAAAGCTGCCCAAGTACCAAAACCTAATAATGTCCCAGGATTAGTAGATACTGCTGCATTTATATAAATAGAACCTACTGGATATACAGCTTGTAGAGTTGTTGCTGTGTTAGATCCTATAGTTAAAGTTCCAGATATAGTTAAATTTCTAATACCTGTTGAATCTTTACTAGCGTCGACTGTTACTGCTTTAGATGCTTGTGCTGTGCCGAGGGTAGTTATATCTACATAATTTAATTCTGTTGTATTTGCTGTAACACCATCTAGTAAATTTAATTCTGTGTGCGTTGAAGTAACTGCACCAGTAACACTAGGGAAAGTTGCTTTGACTGTTGATTTTATAAGTCTTAAATGGTCATCACCCTCATTAACTGGATCACCAGCTACTGGGTTTGAACTATTTAAGTCTGATATATATGTTCCTGTTTCTAATCCCATTTAATTTCTCCTAGCCTTTGGGGTTGTTATCTTTAACTGATTTAATATGTGTATACCACAAGCCTGTTTTAGCAGTATCTCCTAATTTACCAGCATCTATATCTTTATATAACATATCAAGTTGGTTTACTATTGAGTCATAAAAGTTACTACCAGTATCTCCTGTTCTTCCTAGAATATAAGCATTATCTATATACCATTGTTTAGTTGCTTGTATATCGGATAAAGTTTTAGCATCTTCTTCTCTAGTTGTAATTGTTCCTTTGTTATCTACTATTGCTACCATTATGCCCTCACAACTCCATAAATTGTCATGTTAATTTTTGATGCACCTGTGCCACCTGCAAATATTAATTGAAATCCATTACAAGTATTTGCTTGTGTGTCATTAATATATCCATGACCTTGTGCAATTCTTGATGTTCCGTTACTGCCCTCTCCACCTATTTGATAAACAAATGATGGTGATATTTGTCCTTTAGAATCATTAGAATCTGAATCCCATCTACCACCAGCAGGATTATTAAAATACATAAAGCCATTCATTGGGTCTTTATCACCACTATTTTGTTGTTCAACAAGAGTAAATTTATCTGCTGCATCTGTGGTAATTCTTTTTTCTGAATTGTTGTGCGTTAAACCTAAAGTAGTTTGTCTGTAATTAGAACCGGTTATTGCAGAGCCATCATCTAAAAATCTCATTTGTATATCACCTGCTCCTTGTTGAGATATGCCATGAATAATTACATAATAATTATCATAACTTGAATCAAATCCTGTAAAAGAATACGATGTTGTGTTAGCACTAGCATTATATTCATTGACTGCACTTATGACTGCTAGTCCACCACCACCACCACTAGCTTCTGCCCATTTAACACCTGTAGCTTCTGATGAATCTGCTGTCAAAACATAATTGTTTGTACCTACAGCTAATGCTTGTGGATTACCACTACCATCGCCTATTAAAATCTTTCCTTTGGTAGATAGATCGACTGCTGTAAGAGCAGATGTTCCATTACCAATGATAACTCCGTTAGCTGTTAAACTTGTTGCCCCAGTACCACCACTTCCAACAACAAGTGTTGATGATAGTCCTGCTGCTGTACCACTTGTATTTTGCGAACCTGCTGCATTTACACCTGGCAAATCTATATTTGCAGATCCATTAAATGAAACTCCACCTATGTTTCTAGCAGTTGTAAGGGTTGCTGCTGAAGTAGCTGTAGCACTATTTCCAGTACAACTTCCTGAACTACCACTAACATTTCCTGTAACATTTCCTGTCAATGCACCTGCAAAACCTGTAGCAGTCAAAACCCCACTACTTGAATTAAATGCAAGGTTTGAACCCGACTTAGGTGCTAAATCTCCTGTTGCTGCCGTAACGAACAATGGGAAACATGTTGTATCGCTACTTTCATCTGCAACTGTAACATTTGTAGATGTGGTTGCTGTAGCTGAGTTTCCTGTGCAAGAACCTGAACTGCCTGATGCGTTACCTGTTACATCTCCTGTTAAATCTCCTGCAAATCCAGTTGCTGTTAGAACACCTGAACTTGAGTTAAAAGCAAGATTGCTTCCTGATTTAGGTGGAAGGTCGCCTGTTGCTGCTGTAACAAATAATGGAAAGCATGTGGTATCAGATGACTCATCAGCTACAGTAACATTTGTTGATGTAGTTGCCGTTGCTGCTGTGCCACTTGTATTCTGATTACCTGCTGAGTTTACACCAGGCAGATCAATGTTTGCTGTACCATTAAAAGATACACCACCAATATTTCTTGCAGTTGCTAAAGCTGTTGCTGTTGCTGCATTTCCTGTGGTAGAGCCTGATGTACCACTTACATTTCCTGTTACATTTCCTGTAATGTTTCCTGCAAAAGTACCTGACAATACATCTGTGCTTGAGTTAAAAGTTAATCCTGATGCTGTCTTTGGACCTAGATCCCCAGTCGCTGCCGTTGTAAACAAGGGAAAACAAGTAGTGTCTGAGGATTCATCTGCAACAGTAATTGCAGTAGGTACATAACTTGATGATGCTTTTGCATCTAATTGTGTTTGTATTGCTGATGTTACGCCATCTAAGTAACCTACTTCAGTAGATGTTACTGCTGATACCGATACATCTCCACTACCATCTGATACTAATGCTCTTGATGCTGTTAGATTTTCCATTTTAGAAAAAGCCAAAGCTGCACTTGCGTTAACATCAGCGTTAACAATAACGCCTGTACCAATCGCTGCTGTACCTGTAGTACCTATAGATATATCGCCTGATATAACGACAGGGTTAAAATTCGTTCCATCGGCTATTAAAGCTGCCCCACTTGTGTTTGTACCCATAGTCAGATCATCGCCTGTTATGGTTAAATCACCACCTATAGTAGCGTTACCTGATGTAGTTAATGTACCTGAAGATGTTAAACTTGTTGCTGTAACTGCTGGTAAGTTAGATGCTAAATCTGTAATAGTTAACTTAAAGTTAGAACCTGAATAAGCGATAGCAAATACAGATTCTGTATTAGGAGTTGTTGTTGCTGTTAAATCTGTAAACTTTTGTGTTGCCATTTATTGTTCAGTCCATGTTGTAGTTGTTGTAGCTGGAGTATCTTGCCAGTCATCAGGAGCTATAACAACTCCCCCTTCTTGTTGAAACAGTAATCCTGTTTCTGTTACTAATAAATCTAAATTATCTTCTGTTTCAAAATATCCCTCAGATGTATTTTGTATAACACTCCATGTTGTAGAATCTGTAGAAACTATAGTCCATGTAGTCATTAATATAATCCGTAGTCAATTCTTGTTACAGGTGCTGTGCCTGAGTGTCTATCTCTCTCGTTAGATTTTATAATATCTTCTTTAGCCCTGTCATAAAATCCAGACCAAACTTGTATTCTTTTATCATTTTGTAAATAAGGTTCTGCTTCGACTAACGCACCATATAAATAAACATCAGGGTGATGTGTAAGCATATCGTTTGTAGTATTAGAATCTGATAAAGGAGTAAATGTTTTGTAATAAGCTATTTCTATTTCATAAACTCCATCAGGAATAGGTCTTATTTGTATATCATTACCTTTGATTGAATAAGATTTTGGACAACCCACGCTACTTCCTGCTTGTAATCTGTCCATTATTTCAGGTGTTAAAAACTCTAATGGAGTTTTAGGATCTGTGTTAAGTTTTATATTACGCATAGCAATATAATTATCAGGTAAAGTATAATACTCAGTATCGGCTATAGTGTTAGCTGTTACCCTAGTTTCCATTCTTCTGATTTTAAAATCTCTTTTATGTCTTGTTTCAGCTAAAGCAATAAAATCAGGAATAACATCGGTTAAATCACTTCTATCCAACCAGTTTGCTATAGATGTTTTAAGTTCTGCGTATGTTGATATTGCCATTATATTACTCTACTAGTTGTCTTTAAATATTTATAATCAGGACTGTTAAGTAATTTCTTAATAGCCTTCATATCTTGTTTTTTGTTTATATCAATTCCAAATTTAATCTTCCATTCTTGTGCAACCATTACTGGTATTCTAGCACATAAACGAAAGTCATCTCTCATGTGATGATCTTCCTCTTGTAGTCTTTTATTGTTTTGTATCAATTTAGACAAATCAGGGGATTTGTATTGTATTGCAAATTCCCCTGAATGTTCTGAAAAATGAAAGGTTTCGCCATCTCCTAGCCTTCTTTTCATTATTCACTAAGCTCCTGAACAAAAACAGTAGGTGTTCCACTAGCGTGAATGGTTGCCATTTTCATGCCACCATCTATTTTAAATATGATAGATTCATCTCCTGCCATGTATATTGAAGTTGCAGTTGCTGCTGTAGGATTTGCTCCAAACTCAATAAATACTGGGCCAGTAGTTGTTACTCTTACATATTCAATACTATCATTGAAAGCCGATGTTTGTGCTGATGAGCTACTTGTCGTTCTTGTGTGATTCGCTATTACTCTGTAACCACCTAACCAATTTGCCATGCTTATCTCCTAATTACGAATGTTACTAATAGTTTAACTGCATTTGATGATGCTCCATTTGTAATCATTTCAATAGTTCCATCTTCTTCAACTCTATTAGCTGCTGTAGGTTCTGCTGTGTCAACATCACCTGCTGCTGAGCCTGATTGAGTTACTGTAATGCCACCACCAGTAATAGCAGTGCCACCAATTTCAAAACTAATACCACCATTTGCAGTTCCAATAGCTCCTTGTAATGCAGTAATAATTTTAATTACTCTACCACCATCAGGTATTGGTACAAATGTGCTTGATGCAGTAGATATATCTTCTATCTCTGCTGTTACAAAATAATCATTTAATGTTCTCATTAAATATTCTCCATATTAACGACCCTCGTTCCGAAGCGATACTGTTCTTCAAGGTCATTATTAATGTATCTAGGTGGGTGGGGAAAACATTGGAGTGCAAAACCCCACCCTTTACTAACTATGAGGAAAGTAAAATTTTATTATGATGTAGTTAAATCAGCGATTTTACCATTAGCTGCTTCATTTTTAGCAACTAAAGTATATTCAACTAGTAATTGCTTCTTCTCAGCATCACCAGTTTTCGCTAAGTCTTGTACACCGAAAGGTCTTAGATATGCAACTTCCCACATTTCTGTGTCAACTACAAGTGCAGTTCTTCCTGAACTTCTTAAGATCCTGTCAGCTACTACTCTAACTTCACCGAAGTCAGAAACATAAACATCAATAGTAGCCACTAGACTTCTATCTTCTGCCATGTCCATACGAGTAGAGTTACCAGTAAAGCCTGATACTTTTTGTTTATTGAATGAACCAACTAACAATAGATCAGGATTACCACCTTGGTCGTAACATGCTTTTAAGTTTGACTTTAAAAGTGCTTCAGTTAAAACTCTTTGAGTTCCATCTGTAACTGCACCAGCTCCGTTAGTAGAACCACCTGAACCATGAAGTTCATTAGTGTTACACCAAGACTCATATGCTCTTGAAGCACGACCTGTGCCTGAAGAACCTGCTGCTGCTGCTTGTTTACCAGTCATGTCTAGTTCCATGTCTCTTTTAAGTTCCTTACCAGCTTTAGCTATTTGATAAGCCATCTCTGAAGAAACACCAGCTTTGTTAACAACTTCTTGAGTACCAGTAACTACTACAGGTTTTGTAGAAATCTGTGTGTAGTTTAATAGTCTTGTTGTTGCTGTTAAAGCTCTGTTTGGAGAGTCATCACCCTCGATTACTAGGTTAGCTGCTGCTGCTGCTAAACTATCTGTTTGCCATTCATGCTTTGTGCCACTAGCTGAACCAGTACCAATGCTAGACATAAATGGAGTTTCTGTTGGTGAGATGTTATAAATAACATTCGCCAAGTCTTCTCTCTTATTGTTACTATCAAAAGTTTCATAAGAGTTAGTATAAATTGCCATTTTTGATTACCTATATTAAAAAAGTTTTGTATTAAGCTAAGAGTTCATTAGGCTTTCAATAACGCTTTTAGCATCATTTACATGCCCAGTCTTCCTTAACCTTGCTCTTTGTGCCTTAACTTTATCACTAGATATTTCACCTTTTGTTGCTGGAGAACCAGGTTTTTGAACTTTAGGTACAACTTTAGTTTTCTTATTAGAAATCTTAGCTGCTAAAAGATTTTCATACAACATGGCTTTATGTAGAACATCTACAGACCTTGCATCAATTAAGCTATTAACTTCCTGTTCGGTAAATCCTTTTTTGACTGCAAAGGTTTTAATTGATTGTTTCAATTTAGGACCTTTGTCAGGATCAACCCATTCAGGGAGTTTTTCTGCCATAAGTTGTTGCTGTCTGCCAAGTTCTTCTTGCCATTTAGCTTCATGCTCTTGTTGTTGTTTGTATTGAAGATTCTTTTGTTCTTCTTCAACTATTCTTTTATTATCTTGAAGTTCTCTATATTGATCTCTTTTCAACATATATTCGGTTGGATCTTCTTCCTTGAGT
>Ga0209348_1000802_pt1 | contig 15752 bp, 20 predicted proteins | sample ETNvirenome_2_30_FD_184065 | JGI IMG/M metagenome (GOLD analysis project Ga0209348, IMG submission 184065) | Marine viral communities from the Pacific Ocean - ETNP_2_30 (SPAdes) (version 2) | ecosystem: Environmental > Aquatic > Marine > Oceanic | place: Pacific Ocean | collected 2013-06-22 | reverse complement strand
GCCATACTTATCCACCTGCTCTATTTCTTGACATAAAGTATGCACTTCCTAACGCACCCAATCCACCAATTGTCTGTCCATATATACTTGGTGACTGAATGAACTGTTGCCCTTGAGAAAGACTAATATTTCTTGTGTCGTAAGGTGTTCCTTGCAGTACGCCCAATGCATAGTTAATTTGTTGATATGGGTATTCTCTTTGCTCAACATAGTCAGCGTAAGCCATGTCTAAAGCTCTTTGGTCTAGCTCTCTTTGTGCTTGCCCAGAGGTAAATAGACCTGAAGCTGCTTGATCTCTTAGGGCTTGTGTCAAGGGTGCAAAACCTTGCAAAGCTTCTGTAGCTCTTAATCTACTTGCTTCTTCTGTTTCAAATGCTGATCTTGCTGCGTCTTGTGCTCCAAATCTAGCTTGCCTTTCTGCGTCATATCTGCCTCGCATAACGTCTTCTGCACCAAAACGTGCACTTCTGTCTCTCTCAGCCTGTGCTCTGTCTTGTTCATAACGACCTCTCATAACATCTTCAGCACCAAATCGTGCTTGCCTATCTTCTGAGAATTGACCTCTTAATAAATTTTCTGCCCCAAACCTTGCTGACCTATCACGCTCTGCTTGTGCTCTGTCTTGGTCATATCTTCCTGCCGCAAACTGAAGACCTTGTGCTGCTGCCTGTGCCCTTAAATCAGCCGCACCTCTTGCTCCTTCACTTTGTGTTAATGCTTCTTGTATGCCCAATCTAGAGCCACCAAAAGCCCCAGACCTTGCTGCAGTCGCTCTGTTCCTAGCGTTTGCTCGTGCTGTTTGTCTTTGTAGCTCTGCCACTGAGGCATCTTGTGCACCTTGATATATGTCTAAAAATGGTTGTGCGGTTTCCATTGTAAATGGTGACATGCTTTCGCCTACTAATTCTTCTCTAGTAGCACCAGTATAATCACCTAACAAATCTTGGCGACTAGCTCCTTGATATGCTGGTAACGCTTGACCAATCAACTCTTGTCTAGAAGCACCACGATAGGGATCACCAATCAGTTGACTTGTTGACATACCTTGAAAACCACCACCTAATCTTCCAGCCATTGCAGAAGCATCGTCTATGTATTTTTGATAGTCTGTTGCACCATCTCTTAGTAGTTGTTGTGCTCTTTGCTCATCTGGTGTTAATTTAGAGCCACCATAAGATGCTATTCTTGGGTCTGTATATACTGGGTAATCTGATCTAGCTAGAGAAGAAGCACTTTCGAAAAGCCTTTTACCACCCTCAGATACCCAACCTGGTAATTGTGTATCCGTTACAACTTCACTATAATCTGGAAGTGGGTCAACATTTGTAGTGCAAAATCCACCCATATTTACTTCTCCACATATGTAGAGCCAGCTTTAACTAGCCCTAGTTTCTCATAAAATTTATCCTTGCGATTTATGTCACCAGAATAAATATGACCTAATCTCAATTTTAGTTTAGCATCTTTAGCAATTTTGATAAATGCCTTTATTAACATAATAGCTGATCTAGACTTCCTATGTGATGGCGAAACATAAAACCAAATATCTGACACAAAAGGCTCAGAAGACCACCAATCTGAGGTAGTCATACCAGCTATTGATCCAGTAATTATATTATTTTTTACACTTACCAAAACTAAACCTTTATGTACTACTTCATTGATTTTACTCAACAACTTATAATCGTCTATAGGTGCTACATCTAATTCAGTATTACTATGCATTTCTTTTAACATAGCAAACAGAGCCGATATATCTATAGCATCAGCCCTTCTTACTTGCATTACATGTTGCCTAATGCACCCATGTCTTTAGGCATATCGCCTAATCCCATCTGATCTTCTTCCATTGCATCACCAGCACCACTTTGCTCTACCATTTCAATTAACTGTTGCATCTCTGGCAACAACTTAACCAAAACACTAGCAACCTCTGGCGTAATTGCTCTGTCTAACATTTGTAACTCTTCTGGAGTCATATTACTTAGCCTCATGAATAATGCATTCTTAATGCCTTCACTTGGTCGCATTATCACTTCATTTGCCTCTTGTGGCAGACCCATGTCTAGCTGTGGATTTGCAGGCATTCTTTCTCTAATACCCATTTGAGCTTCCATAGGCATTCTTTCGCCCATCATTTTCATATCTTCAGCCATAATTAAATCTCCTTTGTTTTGTATAATACTGACCAATCTGTTTCTTTACAAAATAAGCCCAAAGTCCAACAAACTGGCTCAAAGATTTTTCTATAAAGTTTTCCAAGATAATCTGGTTTCTTTCTTTCGCCATATATGTAAGCTATTTCGTTTGCACGATGTTTTACCACATGTGTCCAAAATTTTACATATTTACCTTTTCTCATTTGTTTGACCATCCATAGTGCCCACATATGATAGCCATTGACATGTTTTGTAGATAGATAATCTCTTGTAAACTTGTAGTCGTTAATTAGTTCTTTTCGTGTAATTAAACCTTGTTTATTTAGTTCATTACATATTACTCGACCACCTAACGCACCACCAATCATGCCACCAATAACTGTGCCAACTCCTGGTAATATGGCAGTTCCTATCGATTGCCCTATTGTTGTACCAATGCCAGTCTTTGCTGCTTTCTCTACATCACCAGTCAAAACTAATGTTGTTGCTGCAGAAAATAATCCAGCAGTTCCAGCGGCGCCAAAGTTTGTTTGTCCAGCCTCACTAAAGGGATTAAGCTTATCTCCAACACCTTCAGCATAACCAGTAAATCCACCACTAGGTGAAGGGCTTGCGGAGGTTACTGCAGAAGCAGACGTAACAGGCTCACCAAAACTTTTAGCATAGTCTTGGGGATTTGTCGCAAATGTATTTGATACATTTTGAGAACTATCAAGGAAACCCACAGGTTCATTAAACGCATCTATAGGAGCTAGTTGCCCATCAGGATTAAATCCATAGCCTTTTTCTGCAAGTTTTCCTGCATCGTATACGTTTGCTTTTTTTGGTGTGTCAAAAAGCAATCCTTTTTCTTTATAACTAAAAACCTCAGGGTCACCCAATTCTTTATAAAGTTCAGTGTTGCCTGTTGCTTTAGCAATGTCTGCACTTGCTAATTCTGGGATCATAACTTGGTTACTTCCCATTAACGCCCCTGATTCATTGACATAAAGTGCTGGGTCAAAGGTTTGGTAGGCTTGGTTTACCATTTGTCTAGGGCTTGGTGAGAAAGTGTCCATAGCTCCTTGTCCTGCTCTGCTTAATGCATCGCCTTGATAGTAACCACCTGGGTTCACAAGTGCTTCGCCAACTGCTGATCCAACTACTGGTGCTGTACCCATAGCTGTTTCGCCTATTACTTGACCCCATGTAGGTGCTTGTGGGTTCTGTTGTTGATATTGGTCATACATATCTTTGTATCGTCTATCTTCTTCTCTTGTGGGGTCATATGTACGCTCACCTACTTTTATTTGTCTGACAAACTCAAACATGGGTATACCACCTTGAATGCCATAAACATTTTGAAGATTAGCACCTTGCCCTGTATTATAAGCTTTGGTTTGGTAAATGTTATATGTGGATGGCTTGTCAAGCTCACTATCTAATGTTAGTAAATTTCCAAATGCGTCATATTGTGGTTCTGCCATTATAAGCTCCTATGTAATCTCTAGCAAACTACCCACAACATGCAATCTATTTGCGGTTGCCGCAGTTACCTTAAGAATTTGATCCTCTTCTAACACCAAAGGTTGCGTTAACAATTCTTCTGTTCCATTTGCACCAACAGTTTTCGTTTTGTATATACTAAACACATTAGCACCATTTGTTAAGGTTAAAGTTATAGTATCGCCACTTCCACTATCATCAGACACTAAAATACTTCTAAAAATTGCACTTGTTGCAGTTGGCGTAGTGTATAAAGTTGTTGCATCAGTTGTTGTTACGTCTAATAATGCATTTTTATAATTATTAGCCATTAAACCAACTCACTGCTTCTGATATTTCTTGCGTGGTTTTGCTTGATGTATTTTGCGAGAGTATTGCACTTTTTGTCTGTAATTCAATTGCAGAAACTAAAGAGTTTGCCCAAGTAATCGAATATGTTCCAGTTGGGGTGGGCATTCTGATACTAATATTTGCTGGTGCTGTTTGGCTCATCTAAACCCATCCTGTCTAGTGTTAATTCTAAAATCACCTAATTGCCATTCATCTTCAGTGCCAGTGCTTTCTATTTTCATAGTCATTTGCCTTGCCTTTGCTCTTGTACTTACTTTTTGTGTTTGATTAGTAACAGTAAAAGTGCCTTTTGTAATGTCAGGTGCATTAGGATATTTCCTAGTTTTTAGCGTAATGGCTAAACTTGTATCGTCAGTTGCAGTTAAATCTGGTATAATTTTATCAACTAAAAATGTATTATCTCCACCTTGAGATATTTCCATAGCAGAACTTTCTACAAAGCTATTCATTGCAGAACCATTGTCGCTTGTTCCAGTTTCATGATTATAAAGTATTCCATTTTCGTCAAAAGCAAATGGTACTGTTCTTGCCCCCAAAGCATCTGACCATACTGTTCTGTTTAATGTGCCTACAGTCCACGCTAATTCTTGATAATTATATGTAACATAACTATCAGGCTCTGGGTTATCAGTACCTCTTGAATTATCGTTGCTTACATAAAACCAAGTTATTTCATTATATTTTTTATTATGCCCTACTCTTGTTTTATCTATATAATTAATTTGCATTCTATTAAAAACAAAATATTGAACTGGGCATGGCAAGTCTTTTACAATACCATCATAAATAAAGAAACTAGATTTACCCATCCAATAAACAGTATTGTCTACTGACATAATACCATTTTTTGCACCAGCACCACAATTGGTTGCCAACAATCTAAATGAAAACACAAATGGCGGACCAATAAAACTCATACCATAAGCAGCTTCGTCAGTAGCTATAAATGTTTCGTCTTTAGCACTAATTGCACCAACTATCTTAGTTCCTACCTCTAGCCTTTGGTCACCAGCAGTATTTGTTACAGTAGGTTGCCACTCTACAAAGTTTTCTTGATTTGACCACCTTACTAGCATTGGGTCTATGTTACCACTACTACCTATTGGGTCAGAGCCTAAAGCTAATAAATGTCTATCTGGAAAAGATATAATCGACACTCTTGTAGTCGTTGGCACACTAGTTGCTCCTGCTTCAGCAGATACTAGAGATGCCCTTGTTGTTTCTCCTACTGAAGTATCCCAATAATAAATAGCTCCACCTCTTACAGTTGCAATAAGGTCTTCACCCCATAAGTTTAAACTCCATTGTGAGTTCTCTAATTTAACATCACTTTCTGTTACTGTTCTAGGTGTGCCCCAAGCTTCCTTTCCCCAACCACCAGCACCCCAACCAAGTGCAGGGTCTGCTGATTGCTGACCTAAACCTTCTGCTATTCCTATCAAATACTTTATATCTATAGTTGTACCACCACCAGTTGCAGTGCTTGTCGCTGCGGTTGGCACTTCAATGCTATAAGAATTTGCATCTATATATGTTATTTGGAAGCCCTCAACTCTATTAAAAGTATCTGCAGAAATACCACCAGTAGCAGTTGCAGAATTTATAACTATAAAGTCTTTGTCACTAGCACCATGACTGTTATCTGTTATTGTTACTGTTGTGCTTTCACTTGTAGTAGATAATGGGTTAGTGAGGTTCTCTGTTGTTTTTCTTAGTGGTGTAATATCATAAAGTGATGTGTTGACTAGTATATATAAGTGATTGTGTGTACCTATAGCTATTCTATCTTCACCATCTGATATAGCCCTCCAATACACCATATTCCTTGCAATGCCTTGAATTGTAGTTTCTATAGTGGTGACATCACCTGCTTCATTTACTGCAGTATAAGCTTCCTTTTCCCAACCACCTATTTTTTCTGCGTATCCATTTTTAAATCTTACAAGGTTACCATCTATCCAATACGGCCCGTTCTTGCCTGCAGAATACTGTGTAATATCCTTTACTATACCTGGTTTAATTTGCATCAATTGTAAAGGCATTATGTAACAAACCCTATATTTCTCATTCTTTCACAAAGTCTATTAGCTCTATTAGGAACTTGCTTTGCCCATTTACTATCTTCCATTTGTATAGCAGCTTCTATCCAATTATGGTCATCCACTGCCGCCTTCATTTTTCTAAATGCACTCAAACGAGGGCGACCTAGATTAAACATCATATTGGCAATGATTAATTGTGCTTCTTCTGGAAGTTCATAAAAATTGTCATATAGTATTGTGCAGTCTTCTATAACCTTTTCTATATCTTCAGCAAAACATTCGTCTACTCTTTCTTTTGATACCTCAGTTCCCACTTCCATATCATTTTCTGGATCTTTAGCTCTGCATAAATGACCAATACCAAACGTCTTATAGCCTAAGTGGTCTAAGTAAATTTCATACTTACATCCTTCGTCTTCTATAAGTTGTTGTTTTAAAACTTCGATATCCATTTATCTTCCTTGTTTACGCCTTAAACATTCAACATGTTTATAATAGAAATAATTACCAATTTTATTGAAGAAAGTAGATAAACGCAACCAATTCCACATCATTTCGTCAAACCCTTCTGCTTCTCATATGTTCTAAGACCACCAAGACCTAGCATTCCCATTAAAACAGTCATAAGCGAACCCATATCAAATGTAGGGAGTTCTGGTATAGTTACGCCTAAATAAGCACATAAGAATATTGTAACAGGTGCTAATACGAAATGCCAACATAAAGCGATGCCACATGTCCAGCCAATAAAGGGTCTCCAGCCTGCAACAAAGATTGATTTATGCTGAGCTTCTGCTTTGTTAATCTCAAGCTGACCTTTAGCTAACTCTTGTGCATGATTCTCAGCCATTGTTGCCACCTCATGTGCCAACTTATTCTTCATGTCTTTGTCTTCTATGAATTTGCCAAGTAAATTAGATACTGGCCCGATTAAAGCAGTCAGCATTAGTACACCCTTATTTTATTTGTATCTACATTAGCTACCAATTTACACATGCATTGGTAAACTTGTTCTTTATCATTTTTTTTTATAATTTGATTATGTAATAGATTTTTATAGGACAAACAGTCATTTATGTTTTTAAAGTATATAAATTCCATTGTAGCCCCCAAATAGCAGACTAGCATGAACGCAGTCACTTTCTAGACATCCATGCAGTAGTACCCATATATGCCCCAACTATTCCAGCACCTGATAAATAAAATAGGTTTGAAATATCACTCAACGCCTTAACTCTTTCTATATCAACAAAAAACATCGCAACAGTAAATAAACCCATAGAGACCAGTGTGTATCTAGCCATCCTTAATTGGGCTAAATGTTTTCTTAATTCATCTTCAGTTTTTTTAATTTCCTTGACATGAGATAACTCTTCGTCAGTTACTATGCCATCTCCATCTTGGTCGTATTCTTCGTATTTACTGTTTTTTTCCAGCGTTTTCATTACATTTTATATATTATCGTTGCCATAAAAATCATTAATGTTCCTGCTACGCCAATCATTATACTTTCTATTCTTTTAATACGCAGAATAGTTTCTTTCCATCGTTCTGCACAAACCGCTTCGTGAGTATCTAGTTGGGCTTTTACTTCATTAGTCTTAACCATTAACCAGCCTTTTCCCCTTGCTCCTCGTCATCATTTTTTTCCAATGATGATCTTAATTTTCCTAGATATTGAGTTTGCAAAACTGAAATTTCTTCACTAGTTTCTCGAAGCTCATCTTGTTTTATTGCATATGATTGTAGTTTTTGTACCCATCTAATTTGTTGTGCAGACAAGTCCTCTGGGTTGTACTCTTTGTTATCAATAGTAATTACATTCTCACTCATGCTGAATAAGCCTTCCCTGCTGTGATTGCAGAGTTAACTGCTGTCATATTTTCATCTGTCCAATAGTCTTTAGCCACCATAATCTCTAAGTGTGCTACGTTCCTATCAACACAGTCTTGTTTGTCTTCAGCTTCATCATCTGCCATTGCATCACCTGCAATGATAGCATTGATAAGGTCTACTGAGTGACCCATAGCTGTGTAGTCTTGTGCTATTTCTTCTGTTGTTTTTTCGCCTGCCATTTTTATTCTCCTTCTAATGTTGTTATTCTTGCTTCAAGTGCATCGTTCTTTGCTGACAGTTCTTGCACTGCTTTGACAAGATGCCATGTCAAGTTATCAGGGTTTACTGCTAAAACTCCTGTACTTTCGGTTGTTACAGTTTTAGGTAACACAGCTTGTATCTCTTGAGCAATAACACCAACTTGTGTACCTGTTTTATTAATTACATCTGTAGATGCAAGTCCATCGTCTGCATCAAGCTCATTAGCAGTACGATATTCAAAGTTACGAATTTGTAGTTGATTAATTTCAGCAAGACCTACAGTGCTATCAGTAATATTCTTTTTAAGTCTTCTATCAGAAGTTGTAGACCAACTTGATGAGTTATTACCTTGATAAACTGCACCATCATTAGGACTTATAAAGCCAGTTGATGAACCTTTAGAGACTGAACTATACCCAATAACAATACTGTAAGAAGTATCTGAAGCGTTTCCATCACAGTGTCTACCAATAAAAACATTACCTGCTCCAGTAGTAATTGCAGTTCCTGATGACCCTTCACCTGCCTTTGAGCCAACAAGTGTGTTGTTACCACCACTAGTTAATGACTCTCCTGCCTTCCTACCAATTAAAGTGTTTGCAGCACCTGCAAGTAGTTCTCTACCTGCGTCTGAACCTATGACAACATTATCATGTCCTGTTGTTGCTGAACTTGCATTTCCACCACAAGCTCTGTAACCAATAGCTATAACATCATCTGCATCAGTTATTGCATCACCTGCAATTCCACCAATTAGTACATTTCTTTGACCATCGGTAATGTCTTTACCTGCATCACTACCAATACCTATATTGTAAGAATTTGTACCCCCAGCAAAGTTTTGAGTTAGTAAAGCATTTTCACCTATTGCAATATTATTTGAGCCAGCAGTATCAGAACCTAATGCTTGTTTTCCTATTGCAACATTACTATTTCCAGAATTTACATTTAATGCGTAGTAGCCAACAGCAACGTTACCCTGTGACGTAGTAGCAGAAGCACTTCCAAGAGCAAGAGTTCCTATTGCAATATTATAACTTCCTGTAGTAGTTCCTCTCCCTGCAAGATAACCTAAACCAATATTATCTTGTGCAGTTGTGTTTCTAGTAAGGCTTTGCCCAAGGGCTACATTTTGTATACCTGTCGTGTTTGCAATTAAAGCTGCATTACCTAATGCTGTATTTCTTGAACCTGTTGAATTGTGGTACATTGTTTCAAAACCAACAGCATTATTATTCTCGCCTGTCGTATTACTCCTTAGAGCACGATATCCAAGTGCTACATTAGACGTACCAGTCGTATTACTATACCCTGCCTCCTGACCCACTGCTGTGTTGTTAGATGCTGTAGTGTTGCTTCGTAGTGAGTTCATACCCAATGCAGTATTGTTTGCACCTGTAGTATTAGCATAAAGTGAAGCCGTTCCAATAGCTGTATTCTGTGATGCAGTTGTATTTGAGATTAAAGCATCACCACCCAAAGCCACATTGTATTGACCAGTGGTGTTTGTTTTTATTGCTTGATATCCAACTGCTGTGTTGTAAGTTGCTGTGGTGCTTGCATTTAAGGTATTACGACCTATTGCAACATTGAAATCACCAGTGGTTATTCCATTTCCTGCTTGATAGCCTAATGCCGTATTACTTGTACCAGTACTAAGATTGTACATAGACTCAAAACCAACAGCGGTGTTGTAACTGATATCACCACCAGTAAAGTTTTGTGTATACAAAGCAGAATGTCCAATGGCTACTGTTCTGTCACCTGTCGTGTTAGTTCTTAACGCCTGATAACCTAAAACTGTATTTTTTTCACCTGTAGTATTGCTATACCCTGCTAGATACCCAACTGCTGTATTGTCTGATGCTGTGCTGTTGTTTACAAGAGCATTCATTCCCACAGCAACATTGGAAGAACCAGTGTTAAAATACAAGGACTGTCTACCAACTGCTGTATTATATGATCCAGTGTTAGTGTATAAAGTATTTTCACCAACAGCTACATTTTCTACCCCTGTAGCATTTGAATATAAAGCATTTCTTCCAACTGCTGTGTTGTTATTTGCTGTGGTGTTTGCAGTTAAAGCGGAGTGTCCAACAGCAACATTATTTGCTCCTGTAGTATTAGATTTTAAAGCTCTATATCCAAAAGCATGATTGGTATGAGCAGTTGTATTTGAGTATAAAGACTCATAACCTACAGCCACCATTTCAACACCAGTGCTATTAGCTAACATAGACTGATAGCCAATTGCTGTATTTTGAGATGCTGTGGTGTTGTTAAAGAGTGCTTCAGAACCAACAGCAGTATTAGATGAGCCAGTATTATACCTTAATGCTTGCTTACCTATACCAGTATTATCAGTACCAGTTGTATTTGCCCTTAAAGCAAAGTAACCCAATGCCGTACTGTTAGTTCCAGTAGTGTTGTCTGCAAGTGCATTATATCCAACAGCAGTCAAGGTATTACCAGTTGTATTATCTTGTAATGCTTGGTATCCAACGGCAACATTTCCACTTGCTGTAGTGTTTGCATATCCTGCAAGACCACCAATAAAGGTGTTTTTAGTTCCTGTAGTCATATTATTGCCTACTTCATGCCCAACTGCTGTATTGTATGCAACTGTATTCGCATTTTGATTACCCAATGCACTTTTTCCAATTGCTACGTTTGCAGTACCTCCAGTTTCAGAACTCAAAGCATCCTTACCTACTGCCACATTTGAACCACCTGTAGTTAAAGCATCCCCTGCCAGACCACCAATTAAAGTGTTGACAGTTCCTGTTGTTATTGACTTACCTGCATTATGCCCAACTGCTGTATTGTGAGCATCTGTTGCTCCAGAAAAACTTTGTGATTGTAAGGCTTTTGAGCCAATAGCAATACTGTTATTTCCTTTTACATCTGCACTTAAAGCATTGTATCCAAGAGCCACATTTTCTGCACCAGTAGTATTTGCATTAAGAGTATTAGTTCCCACTGCTGTATTTAAACCACCAGAAGTATTTGCTGTTAATGAATTTGCACCAATCGCAGTGTTATAACTACCAGATAATGAACCATCATCTAAAGCAGTATTACCCAAAGCTACGTTATCAGTTCCAGTTGGATAATTACCATCTAGTTTGATTGTGCCACCATCTACTGTAAGATTTCCTGTTACTTTGAAGTTACCTGAATGAAATGTGGCAAAAGCATCAATTACTGTTGCTCCACTGCCAGCACCATCAAGATATACTGCCTTAGTCTCACCACTACCAATAGTTACATTTGCTCCACTACCTTGAGATATATTTATGGACTGGCTGCCAGTTGTAGCGTTTTCTATAAACTGAAGCCTTGATACTGTATTAGGGGCAATCGTTAATGTTCTTGTTGCGGTTAACGTTGCTGACGAGGTGACTTTAAAGTAAATTGCTCTTGCTGGGTCTGTAGCACCATCTGCAACTGTGGTTGTGGCGTCAGCGTCTGAAGTAAAGCAATCTTGCGTTCCATAACCTAAAGCCTCTCCTATAAGCTCTAAGTTAGTGTTAGTTATTGTGCCCCATGTACCACTGGCATCGCCAGTAGCCATTTCATTAAGTCTAAGATCATTAACGTATGTACTTGCCATTTTAGTCTATCCTTATAATTGCCGCCGCTCCTGCTGCTGGGAATACAATTCTAAATGTACCACTTGATACAGTGAAGTCACCACCAAAGTCTAGTACTGCTATAGCTTTGTCGCCATTAGTACTATTGTATATTAAAGCACCTCTAGCAGTAAAACTTGCACTAGTCCATTCTGGGTCATCTGCATCAAAGTATGCAGTTGTGCCAGTGGTTGCTACTGTTGTTGATGTTAGTGTAACACCTCCTGCTGTGTATCCAGTTCCTGATATTTCATTTGTTGTTGTGTATGCAGTTGTAGTCGCACCTAATGTGGCAGAACTTGTGTAAAGTGCTATTTTTAGTGTATCAGCTTCAAGATCCTGTTCTTTGTTTAAAACATCTGCCTTAAAGCTTGTACACATTGCTTGTGTAATTGCCATTTTTTAAATACCTCCTTCGTATTCTGCTCTATAATTACGTTGCATCTCTTGTTGAAATAAAGCTATTGCTTCATCAAACTGTGCTTTATATAAGTTTACACTATCGGGTGCCTTTAGAAAAGAGGAACTTTCATATAGGCAAGCTGATAATAAAACTTGCTCTGCATTATCTCCTATCCAATTATTCGCATTGGAAACAGATAATCCTGTTTCTAAACCCACGAAATCCACCTCATAAGCAAGCGTTGCTGAAGGTACTGGGCCCAGTAATATTGTTATACCATTTGTGTCAGCGTCTTTTGTGGCATACATAAATGGTGTGCCTTGTGTAGTAGCATTGGGTACATAGTCTCTTAAGTATGAATCTAATCTATGTTTTAGATATATTACATCACTATCTGCTTTTGTTACTGATACTTGCCTTATCATTCTGGCGTTAGCTACTACATATTCAGCAGTGCCAATAACAAGGCTACCACTCTGTTTTTGTCTGTAACAAGGTAAACTAGGCAATCTAGCAAATATCATTGCCTCTGCTTGCGTTATAATGTCAGGTATAGAATTTTGAAATTCTGTACTATCATCTTCCATAAAATTTTGTATGTCTGTTACTAAGTTTGTATAATTCATTTATTCACCCCAAGTTCCATCACCCCAAGTAGCGTCTCCCCATGATGAATAATCAAAGGTTATACTTGATGTGCCTATTGCTCCTGTTCCAGCTATGCCAGTCTCTATTGCCTCTGAAACCCCTACTTCTTCACCAACTGCCCCAGTTGCCCCTATACCACTTACACCAGTTACTTGTAATAGAATGTTTCCATTACCACTTACACCAAATGCTTCTGTAGCTCCAGTACCAGCGACACCAGTTTCATTAATCTCTGATTCTGATGTTTCTGCACCAATTGCACCAGTGCCATTTACGCCAGTGACGTTAGCATCTACTGTAATAAATAAACTTATAGTTCCAATTGCACCTGTTCCTGCAACGCCAGTTAATGTGCCAGTTTGGGTGTCAAATGTTTCGTCACCTATAGCACCAGTACCAATTACACTTGTAGGCTCTGCCCCAATGTCCAGTGTTTCTGTGCCAATAGCACCAGTAGATGATACGCCAGTTACAACTACATCTTCGTTGTCAGAAACTATCGCATCGCCTATTGCCCCAGCTCCAGACACACCAGTGGCATCTACTTTCATGTCAGCACGAATTGTGTCCAAAACGCCTACTGAGCCAACACCAACAATACCTACACCCTTTTGTGAGCGTTCTACTCTTGAAGCAAATATATTTTGTGTACTATAGCCATAAAATATAGATACATTTTCAGGATCATTGTCTGGTCGTGGTTGAAATAAAGCAGTAGCATCTACTACATTTTTGGCTGGCGTTAATTGTGGGTGTTTCGGTTCCCATTCGCTAGGCTCAACACGCAAGCCATCCCAAGTTGTCTTAAGATCAGTATATTTAATCTTAAAACCACTTCTATCGCTTATCGCTACAGATTTTTTGCCACTAGCAAGTTTCGCCATTATGTCATATTCAACGCTGTTGGTTGAACCCTCAAACTCACACCATCATTGTCACTTGATGCCGCAAAGTTAAAAGACCTTTCATACATCTCATTTAATAACTGAAATTTCTCTGGTGCATATTTCATAGCCAATTTAGAAGCTAACCCAGCACATATAGTGTCATTCCATCTATAAGGTATGTCTGCATCTTGATTAGATAATGTAACGTCTTCTAATTGGTTCATAGCCCAATATACTAAAGAATATGTAGATGTATTAGGTACTGACCAAAAGTAAATTACTGGTGTGTATTGTCTGTCAATCATATATTGACTAGGTTTTCCTGCGGTATCCTTATTAGGCAACTGATTATAATCTTGGATTGTAATCCTATTAATAATTTGATCTGTATTACTAGAACTATCTCTTATAACTGCGTCTAATATATCTATAGTTCCCACTGGAAGTGTATAACTTGTAGTACCATTAACTAAAGGCAAGGTGTTTTGTGATAAAGTCCAATAGTTTATGCCTCTATTAGCGAACTCAGAAAATAATAAATTAATACTTCTTCTTGCAGATATAGCGTGATCTCCAGTCCTAGCCTGAATATCAACACCACATCTTTCGAAAGATTCAGTAATTATTTCTTCTACATCTGGTCTAAATGCAACTGTACCACTTGTTGCCATACTTAAGCTCCATCATTTTGTATATATATAAAATCTAAACCAGCAGATATAGCTATGTCTGCTCCTGAACTATCGCCTATGGCTCTTACTTCAATATCTGTTTTCTCTTCGAACTTTAAGGGTATGGTGTATGCTTGATGTACTGAGCTTTCTGCCTTCACAAACTTATCCTTAATTTGAAACACTTCGCCATTTGGTCTTGATACCAAGTGAACAGTACAATATTTGTTATTTTGTGTAGTAGCTACAGTTATATCTGTCTGTAATAGGTATGCTGTATAACCTCTTGGAACTGTCCATAATGCCATTACAGTCTGATTGTCTCCTATAGCTATAGTAGCGTACTTGTTTGCTGGTACTCCTGTTGTGACTGTACCAGTTCCTGCATATATAACGCCAGCATTCTGTCCACCAGTTCCTGCAGACCTAACGACCATTCTATTAATTCTTAAAAATTCATTAGTTGTATTTACTGCAGTACGCCCATTTAATGTAACTGTTTCACTTATTTCATCATAGTTTGTGTCTAATCCAGAAAGCTCTACAGTTCTAGCACCAGTTCCTGCTGAAGTATCTGCAGTTGATGAGCTTGATACTTTAAGTACAGAAGCAGAAGCTAAATACGAATATAAACCACCTTGTGCCCATACTGTCTCTAATGAATCATCTACATCAGCGTTAAAACCAAATTTAAAATTACTTTTATGAAATGATATTTGATTACGAGCTACTTGAAGATAAAATGGCTCAGTAGTTCCAACCCTACTAATTGAAGATACTTGAGCCATATTTATTCTCCTTAATACTCTTTAGCTACCCTTAAGATTACTTGGTAGGCATCACCCGCAGCAGCAGACCCAGTTGTAGTGAACTTAATGTCACCAGTTGGGCTTGTGCCATATGATGAGCTTGAAGGTAGTCCTCCAAACTTTTCAAAGTTGTGATATCCTTGTTGGCTTTCAGCTAAGTGCATGACAATAACATCTGTGGTAGCATCAGCTAACACTTCTACTGTCAATCCCTCAACAATCCACCAACACTCAAGTATTCTTACGCCTGTGCATGTTTCACCATTGGCGTTATTAACCAAAGACGATACATCAATCTTCGTAACTGCACTTTCATTGCCAGTATCGACATACTGATATTGAAAAGCGAACACAGCCTCACGAGGGTTATCAGCTATCGTAGTTGTTGTTACGATATCAGCCATTGTTACCCCCTAATTAGCTTAATGCGGCGCCTACTGCAGTTACCCAAGCAGAACCTGTGTTAATTACTAAGCAATACTCGTCATCGCCTGAACCATTGTCATTGATTATATAAACTGTTCCTTCAGCAGTATCGGCTGCTGCAGGTAAATCAGCAGTTGCTACT
>Ga0209348_1000801_pt1 | contig 15759 bp, 10 predicted proteins | sample ETNvirenome_2_30_FD_184065 | JGI IMG/M metagenome (GOLD analysis project Ga0209348, IMG submission 184065) | Marine viral communities from the Pacific Ocean - ETNP_2_30 (SPAdes) (version 2) | ecosystem: Environmental > Aquatic > Marine > Oceanic | place: Pacific Ocean | collected 2013-06-22 | reverse complement strand
TAATCAACTTGAAATAACAAGAGCTGATCAAAGATTAAAGCACTTGCAAGAAGAAGTAAGGCTTAAAAAAGAACTTATGCAATACGAGTTTGAGTTAAACCAAAAACTAAACAATGCAACTCAAGCCGCGGATATAGCTAAGGAAGGTAGAAAAGATAAAAGGGAAAAAACTAAACAATTTGAATCTTCAGGTAATGATATACTTGGAAGCGGAATAGGTTTAGACAAATTTAACCCTTCAATTGGTAACTAATTATATATTATATTATGGAAGAAAAAAAAGCTGTAGTTGAAGAAACTACAAAAAAAGAACAACCTATTAAAGATGATAAGGTTGAAAAAATAAAAGTTAAAAGAAAACCAAGAAAACTTGCTCAAAAAAGCGAAGATATAAAAATTGATTTAACTAAAAAAGAAGAGAAAAAAGAAGATGCCGATAAAAAGCAAGAAACAACAGACGTGGCTACAGATCAACAAACCGAAGCTTTACAAGAAGTGGTTGAAGAAGTACCATCAGGGGAAGAGACCGTTCAAGATGAGCAACCCGTTGTTGAGGAAATAACTGAAGAAGAAAAACCGGTAGAAGAAACAAAAGAAGAAGTAGTTGAGGAAGTAGTTGAAGAAACAAAAGAAGAAGTAAAACTACCTGACAGTATACAAAAGCTTATGAAGTTTATGGAAGATACTGGGGGTAATTTAGAAGACTACGTAAACTTAAATAGAGATGTAACTGGTTTAGATGACCAAGATGTTTTGTTAGAGTATTATAGAAAAACAAAACCTCATTTAAGTTTAGAAGAAATAAATTTCATGATGGAAGATCAGTTTTCTTATGATGAAGAGAACATGGAAGAGAGAGAAATAAAAAGAAAAAAACTAGCATTGAAAGAGCAAGTTGCTAATGCTAGACAGCACTTAGACGGCTTAAAGTCTAAATATTATGAACAAGTCAAAGCAAGAGACAAAAGGTTAACACCTGAGCAACAGAAAGCTGTAGACTTTTTCAATAGGTATAATAAAGAACAAGAGCAAACGAGTAAAACTCAAAAAGTCTTTTTAAACCAAACTAACCAAGTATTTAACAAAGAGTTCAAAGGTTTTGAATACAACGTTGGAGACAAAAGGTTTAGGTTAAATATAAAAGATGTTGCTCAAGTTAAAGAGCTACAAAGCGATGCTAACAATCTATTTAAAAAGTTTTTAAATGAGAACAATGTAATGCAGGATGCTCGAGGATACCACAAGAGTATTTACACTGCAATGAATCCAGATGTAATTGCTCAACACTTTTACGAGCAAGGTAAAGCTGATGGTATTAAAGATCAACTTACTAAAGCTAAAAATATCAGCATTGATCCAAGGCAACAACAAGGAGAAACTGGTGGTGTTAAAGTTAGGGTGTTAGGTGATGACAGCAATTCATTAAAGTTAAAAATTAGAAAAACAAATTAATTAACATTTAAAACATTTAAAAATGGCAATATCACAAAGTGGTGCGAATGGCGTAGCCCTCCCTACTAAGCAGACGTTATCGACTAACTATATCGATTTTACGTCTTCAGCTACAAAGGGTTGGTTTCAACAATACGTACCAGATTTAATTGAAAAAGAAGCTGAAGTGTTTGGTAACAGAACAATCGGTGGATTTTTAGAAATGGTTGGAGCTGAAGAGCCTTCAACAGCTGACCAAGTAGTCTGGTCAGAACAAGGTAGACTACATTTAAAGTACACAGGTAAATTAAAAGGAGGTTTTAATTCTAGTGCGGCTAATTATCATATTGACAACTCTATTATTGATAATCTTCCTAGTGACCACTCTATTAGAGTTGGTGATACTATATTAGTATCTTCTGCTCAGAAAGATAAAACTATCGCTTGTTTAGTAACATCTGTAGATGGTACTGAAGGTGCTAGTAATATTGGTGGTGCTCTTGCTGTTGCTGCTACTGAGATAGGTGTAATGCCTATTGGCTCAGACAACTCTTACAAAGCTGCTTTAGGTTACACTAACGGTCAAGGAGATAATGATGATGTAGTTATAACTATTTATGGTTCTATGTTTGCTAAAGGTACTAATGGTAGAACTGAATCTATTGAGCCTGAGTTCAAGTCTTTTACTAACTCAATGATGATTATGAAAGATCTTTACGAAGTTAATGGATCTGACGTTTCTCAAATTGGTTGGGTAGAAGTATCTGGTGAAGATGGACAAAACGGTTACTTATGGTACTTAAAAGCTGCTGGTGACACTAGAATGAGATTTGCAGATTACTGTGAAATGTCTATGGTTGAGTCAGTTAAAGCTGTAAACACAGCTATAACTGGTGCTAAAATCGCTGGTACTGAAGGTTTATTTGCTGCTATTAATGACAGAGGTTCTATAACTGACGGTCTTGATAGTGCTACTCCAGCTACAAACTTAGATGAGTTTGACTTAATACTAAAAGAGTTTGATAAGCAAGGTGCTATAGAAGAGTACATGATGTTCTTTGACAGAACTACTATGCTTCTTATAGATGATATGCTTGGTGGATTAAACCCACATACTACTGGTGGTTTATCTTTTGGTTTATTTGATAACTCAGAAGATATGGCTTTAAATTTAGGTTTCTCTGGTTTCAGAAGAGGTTCTTATGACTTCTACAAATCTGACTGGAAATACTTAAACGACCAACAGACAAGAGGAGCAGTTACTGTTGCTGGTGGTGAAGCTAACGCTATTAGAGGTTTGTTTATCCCTGCTGGTGTAACTTCTGTTTATGATGAAGTATTAGGTAGAAACTTGAAAAGACCTTTCTTACATGTAAGATTTAGAGCTTCTCAAACAGATGACAGACGTTTCAAAACTTGGACTACTGGTTCAGTTGGAGCTGCTACATCTGATCTTGATGCAATGCAAATGCACTTCTTAACTGAGAGATGCTTAGTTGTACAAGGAGCTAATAACTTTATGTTAGTACAAGGATAATCATTTTATATAAAGTCGAGGCTTCGGCCTCGGCTTTTATTTATTAATTTTATTATATATTATTATGGCTAAAAAAGAAACAAAGGTTGTGGAACCTAAAAAACCTAAATGGGAGATAAAAGATAGAGTTTATTATTTAACTGGACCTGAAACACCAATAACTAGAATATTTAAATCAAAAGGTATAATTTGGTTTGACGAAGAAAAAGGTTATGAAAGAGAAGTTATGGCAACTCAAAACCAACGAACTGTTTTTGTTGATGAGATGGTAGGTCAAAAAAGACCTCAAAACATAATTTTTAGAGATGGTATGTTAGTGGTTCCTAAAAACAAAGTTAACTTACAAAAAGTTCTTTCTATTTACCACCCTAAACTTGACAAGGCTTATTACGAATATAAACCTGAAGAAGTTGCAAAAGTTGAAGTTGAAAATATAGAGTTAGAGTTAGACGCTTTAAATGCAGCTAACAGTTTAGATATTGATATGATGGAAGCTGTGATGAGAGCTATTGTTGGTTCTGAAGCGGCAGACATGAGTTCTAAGGAGCTTAGAAGAGATTTGTTAATACAAGCTAAAAACAACCCTCTTCTTATATTAGACTTGATTAATGATGACAATGTAATGTTGAGAAACATAGGTATTAAAGCGACAGAACAGAATATACTAAACTTATCAAGTGATCAAAGAACCTTTACTTTAGGTTCTACAGGTAAAAAATTATTTACCGTACCATTTGATGAGCATCCTTACTCAGCTTTAGCTGCATGGTTTAAAACTGACGAAGGTATGGAAATATTCAAAGGAATAGAAAAAAGATTAAAATAATTAATCACTTATAGAGAGTAGCCATCTTTATAGGTGGCTACTTAATATAAAAACAATATGGCAGTAAGTATAGACACAGTATATCAAAGAGTATTAGCTCTAGCTAACAAAGAACAAAGAGGTTATATAACACCTCAAGAGTTTAATCTGTTAGCAAATCAGGCTCAAAAAACAATATTTGAGTCTTATTTTTATAATAAAAATTTAACAAGGTTACAAGGTGCTGAGCAATCAGGTATATTAGATGAGTCTAATATGACTGATATGGTAGATGAAAAGCTAAGTCCTTTTAGAGATATAGCTGATGTAACTAGTGGAACAACGTTTCCAACAACACACACGTTAGGTGGTGTTAGTAGACCTGTTTATAGAGTTGGTAGAGTTTTTAGAGACAACATGGTTGTAGAAAAAGTATCTATAAACGAAATAAGAAACTACACAGCCTCTCCAAGACATTTTACTACAAAAGCTGTTTATGCAGACTCTATATTGTCAGGAAAAGATATACTAGTTATAAGAAATGGTATAGCCATGACTAGTAGTGTAACATGCGAAGTATTTGTTTTACCTAAAGATGTTAACTGGGCTTACGTTGTAGTTAATGAAAAAGCTTTATACAACAGTGCTTTAGCTGTAGATTTTGAACTACATAATTCAGAAGAAGACACTTTAGTTTATAAAATATTAGAACTAGCTGGTATTATAATAAATAAACCAGGTTTAGTTGGTGTAGCGGGAAATAAAGATATACAAGAACAACAAGCACAAAAAATAGGATAACATGGCAACAACATACACAAATAGTTCAGCTTATTATAACAGTTCAGGAACTCCTTACGGTGACTATAGGTATTTAAGCTTAGCAAACGTTATAGACTCTTTTGTTGCTACATACGTTGGCGAAAACAAAATATGCAAAGGTGTTTACAAAGGTGATATAACTTATCACGCTACTAGAGCTTTGCAAGAGTTAAGCTATGATACTTTGAGATGTACTAAAGATTTTGAAATAGAAGTACCTGCTACATTAATTTTTGTTTTACCACATGACTATATAAACTACGTAAAACTAACAACAACAGATGACGGTGGTATTGAAAAGATATTATACCCAACATCAAGAACTTCAAACCCACGTAGGATAACAAACACTATAGATTCACACGGTGGTTTTAGTACTGGTATTCAGTTTAATAACAACTCTCAAACTTGGGATAAATTTAAAAACAGACAAATAATACCAAGTCAAAATATAAACAGTGGTGCTGATGACGCTGTTTTTGATTATTTAGTAGGTAATAGATATGGGCTTGAGCCACAGTATGCTCAACAAAACGGTAGCTACTATATAGATGAAGAGTTAGGTAGAATACACTTTGGATCTTCTTTAAATGGTAAAATAGTTACTTTGAAATATATAAGTGATGGTTTAATTACTCAAAGCACTACTGACGGTACTATAAACATAGACGCTTGTTTAGTTCCAAAGCTTGCTGAAGAAGCTATTATTAAACATATATTATATGGAGTGTTATTAGCAAAAGCAGATACACCTGCTGGTTTACTAGCTCAAATTAAAAAAGAAAGATTTTCAGAAACAAGAAAAGCAAAAATAAGGTTATCTAACTTAAAATCTGAAGAGATCACGCAAATATTAAGAGGAAGTACGAAACACATAAAACACTAGTCTATGCCAGAGTTAAAAAGAAACTTCTCTCAAGCTAAGATGAATAAAGACCTTGATGAAAGGTTAGTTCCTAATGGTCAATATAGAGACGCAACAAATATACAAATATCAACTTCTGATAAATCAGATGTAGGTTCTGCACAAACATTATTAGGTAATGAGCTTAAAAATGCTATAGGAAATACAACTTTAAGTATACCTACAACTTCAACCTGTGTAGGTTCAATTGCTTTACCTGAAACAGATAAAATATACTATATGATTTCTGCTGGTATTGACAATAGAAACGGTAATGGTCTTGATATTAAAAAAGATTATATAGTACAATACGACTCTTTAACTCAAAAAAATACATATGTTTTCGTAGATATATACAGCGTGTCTACAACTACCGCGGACTCTACTAGTAACGGTAACACAGTCACAATACCTAACAATGGTAGCTCTACTATTAACAAAACAGGTGTTAGAAGAGGTATGGTTTTTACTAGCCCTAACACTACTGCTGAAGATAATGTAACAGTAACTGATATAGCTGTATCTGGTGGTAGTAATTTTGTAATAACATTAAGCAAAAATATTTCTGTTAACAATGGAGCTGCTATATCTTTTGACGCTGATAGAGTTTTACATTTTGATAAAAATAATATAATCACTGGTATCAATGTTATAGATGATTTGCTATTTTGGACTGACAACGCTACCGAGCCCAAGAGAATAAATATAAAAAGATCTATAGCTGGTACTGGTGGTACTGAATATCTACAAGGTGGTGGTGTAACTAATTTTGCAACTGGTAATCCAACAACAGATATATTTACTGGAGACACAGAGCATTACCATACTAGACTAGTTGCTGATAGAGACAATGATAGTTATTTAGAAATTGTAACTAATCGAACTGGTAAAAAACCTGTTTATGTAAAACAAAAAAACATAACTGTAATAAAAAAATCACCCACCCAGCCATTAACACTTATTATGTCTGATCAAAAAGATCAAAGAATAAATAGCTCTACTGGTGTTGCAAACTTACAGTATGTTACAGCTACTCATGATTTTGTTGGTGTTGAAGCTGACGATGAAATTAACTTTACATTTAATAATTCTATAGATTATAGAGTTGGTGATGTGTTATTATTTACAGATGATCAAACCGTAAATAATACTAACTTTGCACCTGGAGACGCTAAAATAAGAGCTTTAGTTGTTCAGTCTAATGTAGTTGATGCAGATAATTTACATGCTTCCGGTTTTAAAATTAGAATATTATCTATATCTACACAAACACCTCAAGTTTCTGCTGATTACAATGTTAGGTTAGAAGAAGGTGATGTATTATTTGAATTTAAATTTGTAAGGTTTTCTTATAGATATAAATATACAGATGGTGAGTATTCTACTTTCGCACCATTTTCACAAGTAGCTTTTATACCAGGTGAGTATGATTATTTACCTAAAAAAGGTTACAACTTAGGTATGCGTAATACTTTGAGAAATTTAAAATTAAAAGATTACTACCCTGAAGAGTTGATTCAAAATGACGTGGTTGCTATAGATCTTCTATATAAAGAAGACGGTAACCCAACAGTTTACACTGTAAAAACGTTAACAGCAAAAGACGACCACCCTGTTTGGCCTGATTTAAAAAATCATGCTTATGATAGAGGTGAGTATTCTATTTTATCAGAATTAATTCATGCTGTAGTACCTTCAAATCAACTTCTAAGACCTTATGATAATGTGCCAAGAATAGCAAGAGCTCAAGAAGTTAGTGCTAATAGAATTATATACGGTAACTATTTACAAAACTATACAGCAAATGATCCTGACTTAGAAGTTTCTATAAAATCAACAGAATTAAAAAATGCAACTTATCCTGGTGGAGCTGCTCCTTCTGTAAAAAGTCAAAGAACATATCAAGTAGGTGTAGTATTTAGTGATGAGTATGGTAGAGAGACACCTGTGTTAACTTCTAAAAACTCATCAGTCACTGTAGCGAAAGACGCTTGTGTTACTAGAAATAGATTATTTGCTAGATTGAATAGCCAACCACCTTCATGGGCAACTCACTTTTCATTTTATGTTAAAGAGACTTCCTCAGAATATTACAACATGGCTATGGACAGATGGTATTATGCCGCTGATGGTAACATATGGGTAAGCTTTCCTTCAAGCGAAAGAAATAAAATAACTATAGATGATTACTTAATACTTAAAAAAGCTCATAGATCAGACGATCCAGTTCTTGAAAAAGCTAGATATAAAATATTAGCTATAGAAAATGAAGCGCCTGAATATATTAGAACAACTAAAAAAACTATAGGTGTTTTAGTTGATAGTGTAAAAGATAAAATAGGTAGCGGTAATAGTGGTTTTCCTTTTCCAGATTATGATTTTATAGAAATAAAAAGAGGAGCGTTTATTGATGCTTTTGGGGAAGAAATTATAATAGCTAGACCTGATACTTTAACTTTAAAAATATCAACACTAGAAGACGAATCTGCTGAATATGAAGTTACACGTTTATCTGATGATAACACAAATATTACAATTAAAGTTAGAGGTGCTTTTGGTAATGATGTAGAGTTTACATCTACGACTGGAACTTACGCTACTAGAGTAGATAATTTAAGAGTTACACTAACAGAATCAGAAGTAGAAAATAGACCTGAGTTTGATGGTAGGTTTTTTGTTAAACTACATAGAGATGAAAGTTTAGCTAAATTTATATTGTCTTCTGGTGAAGAAGAAGAATTATACAGAGTTAAATGCTCATGGGGTTTAAGGTACTTAAACAACAATGGCTATGTAAATACTAGTAATCCTCCTATTAACTCTACAACAGCAAGACAAGCTAGAGAAAACGAATCACCTAATAGAAGCGGTAGAGACCACCCAACAGAATACTCTCATCTTTCTAGTCAGTTTGGAACTTATCAATGGGGTGGTGGTGCTGGTAGATTTGGTGTTACTGCGTCTAATATGAATGACGATCCTGTTAATTCTTTAGGTAATGATTCTTGGTATACCAATGGTAATCCAGAAGCTAAAGAGTTTTGGGAAGGTATGAAAAGTTTAAAAGACTTTTTTATAGACGCTTGCACGGCTTATCAATGGACTGGTCATAAAAATTGTATACCTGGAGACGCTGGTAACGGTACTAATAGTAACGGTTTTAAAAGCTTTCTTGTAAAGCCAGATGCTGAAGGAGCTTGGTATAAAAATAACAATGACTTTGCTAGCATGAAAAAAGGTGATGGTGTTATATCTAGAGGTATTTGGAATGGTAACGAATTAATGGATATATCGTGGACTGGTATGGGTACTGGTTATAACGATAACAACTGGAGCGACAGAAAAAACTTTAAATATAAACTACAAGATTTTTCTTCAGGCGCAAAACACGAAGCTTGGACTGTTATACAAAATTTAATAAGACCTGGTACTAAATTTAGATTTAGAAAAGATCCAGATAAAATTGTTTATACTACTAAAGAGTATGACTATGATAACACAATTGGTATAGGTGATTACAAATCTAACGTAACACCTTTTACTGGCGCTTTTAATATAAGAAATTATAAAGATGAAGGAGGTTATTACAACAGAAAGCTTTATAGAGGTAATAATATAAGACAAAGATGGACAATAAAAGTTGATCCACCAATAGGTAGCACTGGTACTAATCAATATAACCCTATAACAGGTACTTATGATGGAGCTATAAAACAGGTGAGAGCTTTAAAACACGACGCAAGAGAAGCTGATCATATTGAAATATTAGAAATAAGAGGAGGTGGTAATGATTCATATAGTACATTTACAGAAAACCCAGCTGTTTGGGAAGTTGAACCAAGAGAGTCTGTAGACTTAGACATATACTATCAAGCTAGTGGTTTAATGCCTATAGAGTTGAACTCTGACACAAATGAAGAGTATATACCCATAGGTAGTGAGTTTATAACAGTAAACTCTTCAGGAACAGCAACAACTCATACTGTATTTTCTTGGAGTGATCAAACGCTTAATTTTACACCAACTCTTCCTGCTAATACAACAATAGCAGACAACTCCACTATAACGTTTGGAAAAAGAAATTATTACGGTGTTGGTAGTAAAGTAAACGGCCAAGTAACAAGTGGTACAAGTATAGTTTTACATGGGGAGAGAGGTGCTACTAGTTTTAGAGCTTTATCAAAACAATATCATTTCTTAGACTGGTTTAATTGTTATACATTTGGTAACGGTGTAGAATCAGATAGATCAAGAGACAGTTTTAACAAACCTCAACTTGCAAACGGTGTTAAAGCATCGACAGTGTTAGCAGAACCTGTTAAAGAAGAAAGAAGAAAACATGGTTTAATATTTTCTGGTATATACAACTCTATATCTGGAGTTAATAACACTAATCAGTTTATAGCTGCGGAAAAAATAACAAAAGATTTAAACCCTATATATGGTAGTATACAAAAGCTATACACAAGACCAGAACACATATTAACTATATGTGAAGATAAAGTTTTAAAAGTATTATCTAAACGTGACGCTTTATTTAATGCAGATGGTAATAAAAACGTAGCTGTATCCGATAAAGTTTTAGGTGCTGCAACGGCTTATTCTGGAGACTATGGAATATCAACTAATCCAGAGTCTTTTGTGGCTGCACCTGATCAAGTTTATTTTGCTGATATATCAAGAGGTCAGGTACTTGCTTTAAGCGGTGAAGGTGTAAGGTCTATATCTTCTCTTGGTATGAAAGACTATTTTACTGATTTATTTAGAGACTACGCTAAAGTTGCTATTGGTAGTTATGATGAAAAGAAAAGAGAATATAATTTAACTGTAGGTAAAAAGTTTACACATACTCAAATAGCTCCTGAATATACAACAATAAGTTATAGCGCTAAAGCTAAGGGCTGGGTAAGTTTTAAATCATATAAACCAGAACAAGGTTTAAGTTTAAACAACGAGTACTACACGTTTAAAAACGGTCAGTTATGGAAACATCATGCTAATAATACTAGAAATAATTTTTACAATGTACAATATAAATCTGACGTAACAGTTGTGTTTAACGATATACCAGAAGCTGTTAAAAGTTTTGGCACTATAAATTACGAAGGTACGCAAGCAAAGATTACACAGTTTACAACATCAGGTGCAACTGCTTTTGACAAAGACGGTAACTCAAGCACTGTAACGTTTAACGATAGTGAATATTATAATTTAACAGCTAAAAATGGTTGGTATGTAGAGTCTATAAGTACTAACATGCAAACTGGTAAAGTAATAGAGTTTAAAAATAAAGAAGATAAATACTTTGGTATTATATGTGGCGATACAACAACATTAAGTAACTTAGATGAAAGAGAGTTTTCTGTACAAGGTTTAGGTACAGCTTCGTTTGCCCATAGTAGCCCAGGAGAACCTGGATCTGACCCACCGCCAAAAGGTCAAATAGATATAACTATAGCTGACAATGTTTCTACAACTTACGAAGGTGATGATGGAACTGGAGGTGCTTGGGATACAGCGATAGAAACTAATTGGGAAGCTTCTAATTTTGTGTTGTCAGAAACAGTAGGTTCTACTGTGCCAGGTCAACTTATTGATTTAGTAATATCTAATGTTGTAAACGGATCTTACACCGGTTTTAATTTAAGTGCTAGTAACTTTAAAATTGGTGGAGCTAGTTCTAGTGGTAGTAATATATGGACTGGTGGAAACAAGGATACTGATGTAACGCAAGTTCAGTTTATAGACAACGGTATTGCTGGTGATCCTTTAAACACAGTGACGGCTAGAGTAACATTAAGCTCGTTTACTGCACCTACAGCTAATAGAAATATATACATTGATATTGATAGTACAACAGTTTCAGCGCCGGTACATAGAAATTTATGTTTAAGGTCTGAGTATGATTACAGTGCTAATCAAACAGTTACTTACACGCCTGGTACTGGTGTTAATAGAGCGGTTGCTGATGATGGTATTTCAAGTGGTATAACTAAAGATTTATTTCAAAGTAGTTCTTTAGTAGACGGTACAACACATAAAGTAGCTACGTTTACTTTTACAAGAAATAGTAATTATTATTACAAAAAACCACCTAGTATATTTTATCATAACTTAGTAAAACCCGGTTATGATTACACTGGTGCTTATAATGAAGTTGTAACTTTAACACCTACAGGTACACAGTTAACTAGCTTTACTGTAGAGGTTTTTTATACTCCACCGCAAGATCCTAGTTTAAACCCAGACCCACCTCATTTATGTAAGTTACATCATAAAATAGAAATACATTATGAGTTATTGCAACCGCAAGCAGGGTTAACAAATATAATAACAAATCTTGCTCATAAGCCTTTTGCAAACGCTTTTGCCGCAGAAGTTCCAGTAACAGTTTCCGGTACTTCTGGAGCTACATACAACGTTGCTATAACACAAGCAACTAGCTTAACTAATTCTACTGCTACGCAGCATTATAACTTTGCAACAAATCAGTTTCAAAATAGTTCAACTAATACTGGTACTGTAACAATACCAGCTTCTGGTTTTAACGTTCATAACGTGATACTGCCAAAAAATACTACTGGTAAAAAAAGATTTGATATAGTTGCTACTGCTGTTGGTGAAACTACATTGGCTAGTAGCGTACCTAACGCTCTTGGTGAAGCGACAATAATACAAGAAGGTGTATCTACTTTAACGCTTTCAACCCAAACACATATAGCTAGTAATTTTGGTGAATTGCCTAGCACAACAATTAAAAAACCTACAAATGTAGTAGCAACAGTAATACCTGTTTTCACTACAGGTGGCACGGCTGGTAATTCTTCATCAACTGTAACTTTAGATATTAAAACACCTGGTATACAAAATGGTATGTTTATTTTAGTTGACAAACCAAATTTAACTAATAATCAAACTGCGACTATATCTAATAATATTAAAGTTGTTTCTGTTAGAGATGACAAGTTTGTAACTTTAACAGGTGCTGTTACGTTAACAGATGGTATACCGTTGATATTTCAAAAAGATGATGGTAATGTTAAGGTTTTTGAGCTTACAGTTACACCTGGTGCTGGTAAAACGCTAAGCATAACCGAAAATGGTGGTAGACAACCAGTGGCTACAGATATACCTACAGGTTCAGCCATAAGAGCTGAAACTCACAGCGATACAACTACTGGAGGTCAACCTGGTGAAAACCTTGGTGCTTTAACCTTTACGTCTACAAACGGTATTTCTCCTGGCATGACATTTGTAAAATACGGTACAACTCATACTGTAGCCAGTATAGTAGATGGTGAAAACTTAACTTTCACGCCAGATCTTACAAGTTCAGCTGAAATTCCTGAAGGCACAGATATTATATTTGTTAAATCAGAAGCAAGTAAAGTAAAAATACTAAATCTTTCAGCTGAAAAAGTTCAAAGCGATATAAAAATTAGAGGGGTTGTACAAGCTGATGAAATACCATCTAATGAAACTATTAATATACATTTAGATAACTTTATAAACGTAACAGGATAATGGCAACAATAACACTTACATTTTCAGCACCATTAAACGTATCTTGCCAAGTAGGTGATACAGCTTACTGTGTAAACACAACTACAACAGCTGGCTTTACAGTGAATAGCACTTCTGTTACTGAAATAGGTACAATAACAAGAATACAAAACCCTACTACAACATCACCAACGGTAACTGTAGATACACAATTACCAGGTACTTATCATGGTGCTAGTAAATTCGTGTTGTTTAGTAAAGATAATAAAGCTAATTTAAGTAGTATATTAGGTTATTTTGCAGATGTTAAGTTTGTAAACGATTCTACAGACGAAGCAGAGATATTTAGTATAGGTACTGAAATATTCGAGAGTAGCGGTAAAGCGTTAAAGTAGTGTAAATAAACGCTTTAAAATGTAACTATCATTTATAGTTATATTAAATTAAATGAATAAAATAAAAAAAATCCCTAGATTTGAAATCGGTAAAGATTTTGAATCTATAGTAACTAAACTAGAGAATGATCTAAAATCTATCGCTGATGGTAATAGTATTATAGCAGGCACAGATAAAGATCCTATAGTAACTGATAGCAAGCAAATACCTATTAGACATTTCTTTATGGAGGGAGTTTACGTTAGGGAGATGACGATGTATAAAGGAACTGTAGTAATAGGAGCTATTCACAAACATTTGCACATGTGCTTTTTATTAAAGGGCCATTTGACTGTTGCTAATAAGCAAGGTGTTGATGAATATATAGCTCCTTGTTTTATTATAGCGGGTCCAGGAGAGAAAAGAGTTTTATATTCACATGAAGACTCAGTATGGTATAATACCCACGCCAACCCAAGTAATACCCAAAATATAAAAAAATTAGAAAGAGAATTAGTAGCTGTAAGCTACGAAGAATACAATAAGTATGTTAACAATAAAAAAAAATAAATCATGAGTTTTATAGTAGCAGGTGCAGCGATTGTTTCAGCTGGAGTAGGGCTTTATAAAGCTATAGACGGTGGTGTAAGAGCAAAGAAAGCTAGAAAAGAAGCTGAAAAAGCACAAAGAGAAATAGATAAGCAAAAAGCTATGTTTGCTAGTTTAGACACTAGTAACCCTTATGCTAATATGGAAAACACAATGGAAGATCTTACTGTTAATCAACAGTCAGCTGAGTTTATGAAACAACAGCAAATGCAATCACAAGCAAATATATTAGATCAATTACGTAGTTCAGCGGGTGGTAGCGGTATAGCTGCTTTAGCACAAACGCTAGCTAACCAAGGTAATTTAGCAGCACAAAAAGCTTCAGCTGATATAGCTAAACAAGAACAAGCTAATCAAATGGCTGAAAGACAAGAAGCTGGTAAAATACAAGGTCTTGAAAGAGAAGGTGAGTTAATTAGTAGACAAGCTGAGGCTGGTAAAATACAGTCTTTACTTGGTTTAGCTGCAGATGAAAAATCAAATCAATTAGCAGCTCAATCAGCCGCTAGAGAAGATATGTTTGAAGGTATTAGTGATATAGGCCAAGCTGGTTTTGATTATGCTGGAACAAAAGATTTATCTAAATTATTTCAAACAACTCCAGCTGGACCAATTGGAAATACAGAAAAAGCTTATGCAACTTATCAAGAGTTTTTAGACGATCAAAAAAAATAAAATATGGCAACAAAATCAGGAACAAAAACAGCGGCTAGTAGAAGTTTAGATTATACTTTACGATCTGATATACTAGACAGAGTTAAAGAAGCTGGTAGAACAACAGGTGAAGATAGAGATGGTGGTAGAGATGGTTTAACTAATTTAACAACAACATTAACAGAAGGCGCTGAAGGTATAGCTAAAAAAGCTAAAGAACAACAAGAAGGTAAAGCTAAGTTTGATGATAGCTTTGAAGCTCTTGGAGCTAGAAGTTCTTGGGCTACACCAGAATTGTTTGAAGAGTTTGGAAAATTAGAAGAACAGTTTAGAGCAGATTACGACGCTGCTGTTATAAGTGGTGATAAAACTAAACAAGATTCTTTGTTAAAAGCACAGCAGAATAGATCTGCTCAATTACAGACTTGGAAAGGTTTAGTTATGAACACTCAAGATTTATACAATGGAACTGATAAAACTCCACCTATGTTTGTAGACAGTATGAGCGATGAAGATAGAAAAATAATAGAAGCTATAAATACTCAAAAGTCTGCTAGAATAAAATACAACGCTTCTGGAGATATGGTTTTTGATGTAGATGGTAAAGAAATAACTACAAAGGAATATCAAAATATTATTGAAAGAAATCAAAAGCCTTTAACGCAACAAGCTAACTGGATGCAAGGTGCTAGTTCTTTAGAAACCTTAGGTATAACATACCCAAAAGCAAGCTGGTCTGACTATGAAAAACAAGAGCTTTCAAAAAACAAAAACCTAATTACTAAATCTAACTTAAACCGTATGATGTATTATGATTTTACAGATAGTGGCGCTTCTTTTGTAGATGATTTTATGTCTATTGAAAACAAATTAGGTTTTGCAGAGTCAGATGGTAAAGAAGGAATAACTAAAGATGAAATAATAAAAGCTATGGAAGATCCTGATAACTTTGAATTAGCTCAACAAGCACTAGCTGAATACGCAACAGCAAAATCACAATTAAGATTTGAAAGAGGTCAAAAAACAGGCGCTTCAAATAAAAGTAAATACTAAACCTACAGCATGAGTCAAAAGCTATATAGTCTAATGTATCAAAATGGGGACTACTCAGGTTCATAT
>Ga0209348_1000800_pt1 | contig 15792 bp, 23 predicted proteins | sample ETNvirenome_2_30_FD_184065 | JGI IMG/M metagenome (GOLD analysis project Ga0209348, IMG submission 184065) | Marine viral communities from the Pacific Ocean - ETNP_2_30 (SPAdes) (version 2) | ecosystem: Environmental > Aquatic > Marine > Oceanic | place: Pacific Ocean | collected 2013-06-22 | reverse complement strand
TTATCCATCTTTCCCCCAATGCCGGACTTACCAGCGTTTTGAAAAAAACGATATATAAAATAGAATATCACTAAAAATGGGAGCCAAGTTATAAATACACTTAACCATATGGATGGCTGCTCAGGCTCTAGAAATCTAACTTCTAAGTTTTTATGAGCAGACAGATCGCTTATTGTCTTATCTGTAAGAGGAGCAGTAGTGACATATGTTCTGTCTTCTACTTGTAGCTTCCATTTGTTTCCCTGAATAACAATGGAGGCTCCTTTGTTTGCCTCGCCAGACTCAGTGATTATTTTAAGTATTTCTGTGTAAGATACCTTCTCAATGGCAGTAGGAGGCTCGAAAGTCCCTACACTTAAAATAAGAAAAGTGACAACAACTACGATAAACCATATGATTAAACTTTTATTTTTGCTGCCCAAGTTCATACGCAAACAAATCTCCGACTATTCTACTAGTAAGTAGTTCGGAGGGGTAGGTTATTTCACCAGCTTAATCCCTTGTTCTGTTATCCATTCCACGGAATAATCACGAGGCGGTTCACCGGTCCATTCCACCTGGAGCATTGGGAGCATGCCTCGTCTTGGTGCTGGAGTGGTGGACAAAATAAGTCCGACATAACGAACGCCAGCGATAGTAATCTCAATAAGGTCGGCTGGATTGTACTTAGAATACAGAGCCATCAGGGTCCGCTCACAATGTCAAAACAATTATGAGCATTTGTTAACATTTCTTCAAACCGCTCACCAGTTGCTACCCACTGCATCTTTACATACCGGCGTGGAGGATAGCCGTTGCTTGGCTTAGGTCCAGCATAAGCCTCCTCAAGCACCAAAGCCAGTTGACCATACTTGGCACTATGTTTGGCTCGCAAAAGAGTTCCTGGCTGTTGAACCGCCCACATCTTGTCTGTACTATTTAGCATAACTAACGACCTCCCAGTTCAAGGGCATATAAATACATCGGGTTCCGTTAGGGAACAGAACATCATGAGTAATATATTTTCCCTTGTTGATCGTTGCTACTAAAATACCGAACTCGCCGTTGTGGCGGATAGTGATATTTTTCCGGCAATGCTTCTTAACTCGGAGCAAACTCCCCACAGGAATATCTTCAGGATTTGACTTAAGCCGTGAGTTATAAGTCTCTCGTTCCATTACCACATCCTCTTCGTTAGGTCTTGTTCTTCAATAAAAAAAGTATTTCCATCGGGCTTCATTACTTTCCAATGGCGTCTATTAACGAGTTCCATCACAAGGAGCGGTGACTTGTTTTCAGCGAGATCAACAAACCACAGTGTAGACCAAGCAGTGATCGCTGACTTTCTGATCCGAACTAAATCACCTGGCTTCATGACAAGACCTCCGCCTCGTTTGGGAAGAGCATAATGGTATTGTTCTCGCAACCCATGATGTCTTCTAGCTCATTGAACTGTACACAAGCGGGATAAAGCTTAACCCGCTCTGGGAGCTTGTCTTGATCAATCTTATAAGACAGGTCATATTTCTCCTGGACTACAAGACCAATCGCACCCTCAAGTCGCCTTTGGATGCCGGGGGCAAACTTGTTCAAAGCCTTTGGCGTTACTTTTACAATCTGTCCAGCCTTCACGATACCTGCTCCATATTACAAACATAGTCCACAAAGTCTGGCACATCATCAAAGGCTTGGCACTTATAAAAGATGTGCTCCTCGGCACCTTCGTAGTCTCGCTCAAACGAACAGGCGGGCGACACCTCAACAACCAAAGCAAGTAAGTCACCCAGAACATCGTGACTGCTTTTAACCAGCATACCTGGCTGAATACGACAGCGTTTCTGGATTGACTTGAGAAGTTCTTCACCGTACAACATATCTCTCTCCTTGTACCTTATATTACCACGGACAGGGTTGTTGTCAAGTTATTAATTCCAAAGATTGTGGATAGTGAATCTTGTTGTCAGGCATACCCTCTAAGTGAACGTAGATAACCTCGCCTTTGACCTCACGGGTTTTAAGTATAAGATATATTTCTTTGTTCCCTCGGTGGCGAACTAGATTACCTGGCTTCACTGACCACCTCCATATTGTCTTCGTGGGCTAGAACATTTTGACCGTCGTTCATACGTTTGACAATCCAGTTGTACCCACGGCTTTGGCGGACAATCATACCCAAAGTTTTGTTGTAATGCTTATCAACATTGACTAGGGCACCGACACCGAACCTATTTATTTGCTGCATTGATCAACTCCAATTCGCAGGTGTTCTGACCTCTGGTTTCTCCATCGTCCCAGAGCACCTCTACAACATCCATAACACCCCAAGCGAGAACAATAACTCCCGCTTGACCGTCCTCAAGGTGCCGAACCAGATCACCGACTTGCATTGATCACCTCCATATCCATCTCGTCAGCCAAGATATTCAGAGGGGAAATATGTGGGGGTCCTTGTCCGAAAAGTGGTTTTACAATCCAACCATCGTTGTCGGCTTTGCGAATGACCACGCCCTTGACAATACCTCGATGCTTAGAGCGAACACTAACTAATGAACCTAACATCACTCTCTCCTTACATCTTATATTACTATGGATAGAGTGTTTGTCAAGTTTTTTATTTGGTGCCTGAAATAACATCTAAATGATGGATTGAGTAGTACTCTGTGTCAGGCGAGTTAAGCCAATCAACCAGCACAGAGGTGGTACCGTGATTCTTGACCTCTGGGTGGGACATAACAAGACCTACGGGGTTCCATCCTTTGTGGAGCTTGGGGTCCCAACCTGAGATTCGTACTAGATCACCGGGTTTCATCAAGAACCTCTACAACTTCAAAGTGGGGATCATTGACTTTGCTAACCCATCGACTATCAGTGCCGCCTGTTGACTGCAACAACATAAAAGGGCCAGGAGCAGTCGTCTTAAAGGCTACCTCTCGACGGATCTTTGCAATCTTCCAAGTGTCGCCCTTAGCTTCGTGAATACGATTCTTGCCGTGACGGCTAATGCCTTTAAGCCTTATTGTTTGTCCTACTTGCATATGTAACATTATTTAATCCCCGGTTGAGTTTCTTCTCGCTTTTGTTTAAAGAACGGCTGATTACGGTAGGCTTCTAGCAGATCATTATCAATAACCCAACTACGAAGTGTTCGCCATTCCATCAGTTGGTTTACAGTATGAAAAGGTTGTGATTCAAGAACAGCTAGTCGTTGAAGTGCATTTGCCATCTTCTCTCTCCTTACATCTTATATTACCACACAATGCAAGGAGGTCAAGTGATTTTTATCGATCGCCCGTTGAACCTAGAGCACCTTCGCCACGAGATGTATCCTCGTCATAAATATTGTCAGCCTCTACCAAAAGAACGTCGGTCTCGACCTTTACAAAGACAGCTTGAGCGATTTTATCGCCTTCGTGAAGTGTTTGGTTACGGTGGGTCACGTTGTGAAGATTTACAAAAATCTCGCCCGTATATCCTCGATCCACAACACAGGCTCCCACGAGCAGGCCACGCTTAGAAGCGATGCCAGACTTGTTCTTAATCTCTAGCATATAGCCTTCGGGTACCTCAATCTTCAGACCAGTTGGAATAACTGATGATCCGAAAGGAAGCACCGTCTCAATCTGAGAATCTAGCTCTGGCTTTGGTGGCGGGCAGAAAAACAAATCCATCCCCGCATCTGTTGAATGAGCCCGAACAGGCATCTTAGCATTTTCGTGAACTCGTTGTACTCTTACTCGCATTTTATTTCCTTCCCTATCAGCGCAAGCAGGTTTTAAGTCGCAGCCACAATCATAACATTGATCGTCCGCCTTGAATAATTTACTTTGGTCATTCATGTAAGTCTCCTAAAACTTCTCTTAATAGAACGTGTGCTGAATCCCCACTTCTCGTTGTAATCTAATTTGGCAACATATACTTTGTTGAGGGAAATACGATCATTAGATTTCACTCCCCAACAGCGGATGCGGGCGTCGTGTGAATTACTATCAGTGGTATGTATGATCCAGTATTCCTTTCCATTCTTAGTTTTCTTAATTTTTACTTCCCTTGGAATAAACCAGACCAGTTGAAGCTCAGGGTCATACTCGCTGATGGGAGGACACCCACGATTCATTAAGTTGTCCTGGATCTCTTGTGGCATAATCTCGTGAATGGGGAAAATGCCAGTCAGGGATGCGAAGTTTTCAATCTTTTCCTCTTCAGAAAAATCACCCTCGGGAGCATAAAGTTCAATGTTCTCAACCAGATTCTTCTCTTTACGAGGGCGATCGACTGCTACAGCGGACCAAAAGTGCTTCAACCCTGTGAACCTATCGTCCATCAGTTCGTCAAGAGCTTTACTCCGGACCAGAACATCAAGGGCTTTTTTATTAAGTTTGGAGTATGTGATGTTCTCGTTGAACAGGAACTCCTCAATACTGTTAAAGGGTCGGTTGGCTACGATCTGGTCGATGGCGCTGTCGCCCAAACCTTTGATACCTGCGAGTGGCTGAATCAAAGTCTTGCCATCCTCAGCAATCTCCCACACCCGTCCCGACTTGTTGATGCTCGGCGGCACAATCTCAAACCCAAAGGACTTGGCTGTGTTGATTGCTTGTGCTTTGCGGTCTTCGGGCTCCTTATCTAGGAACGCAGCCATCCACTCCACTGGCCAGTAGTAACTGAGCCAAGCACACTGAAAGGATACCGCACCGTAGGACACGGCGTGCGACAGGTTAAAACCATAGCCTGAAAAGAACTCCATCTTTGCCCAGAGGTTCTTGGCGATGTCCTCAGACAAGCCGTGATTATTACAACCTTTCACAAACTTATTATAAAGTTTGGTCTTGATGTCATCTTTTCCTGTTCCCTTTTTGGTCAGCACCTTGCGGAGCAGGTTGCCCTCATCCAGCGAAAGGTTGTCACCCAGCTTGTGAGCGAGCATAGCCAACTGCTCTTGGAAGACCAGCAGCCCGTATGTATCTCCGAGCACTTCTTTAATGATTGGGTGCTCGTAGTGTACTTGGCTAGGATTGGACTTGTTCGCAACATACAGGCTGTGAGCCTTGGCGCTAAGTGGTCCAGGGCGGAAGATAGCCGTGACCGCTGCGAAGTCCAGAAGAGATTCAGGCTGTGCTTGTTGGCAGAAGTTTTGTGCTCCGCCGTTAGTCATCTGGAAGATGCCTGCCCACTTGCCTTTGTGGAAAACTTCTCGCCAGACTTCTTGGTTGTCAAAGTCAATGACGTCCGGATGGAGATTAGCATTATAATAATCTCTCACCTGTTCAAACGTTGGTTCTTCGATGGCGTGGGCTCGTTTGAGAATGTGACGGATTGCCCCCGAAATCATACGAAGAGTTGACAAGCCGAGCAAGTCAAACTTAATAAAGCCGAGCGGCTCCAAGTGCCTGACATTCTGCCCCTCGCTCCAAGGCGTCTGAATAACTCCGCCCGAGTTGATCAAAGGCATATACTTGTCTAAGTTCTCAGCTACTACAATGCCACCAGCGTGGCGAGAAATGCTCCGCATATTACCAAAGAGGTTGTCAACGTGAGTTTCAATGTGAGGATACTTGCGGAAAAAGTCCTGAAGTGTTTCGCTGTATTCTTTTACCTCGTCGAACGTTGGAGTATATACACCAGCAGTCTGTCCACGGGCTTGTTTAGCTAGTGGAGTTGCCTCATTCATCATCACGCTGGTCACCTTGTTGACTTCGGTGAACGGGATATTATAAAACTTGCCGATGTCTTTAATCAAAGAACGAAGCTGAAGCGTGTTAAAGTTACTAATGGGAACGACGTTCACGCCAATCTTACTCCATTCCTCTGCTAACTGCTCCTTAAGGGCCATTGGCTCCTCAACATCGAAATCAATATCCGGATAACCTTTGCCCTCTTTGGTCAGGAACCTCTCGAACTGTAGCTCGTACTTGATTGGGTCCACCTGGGTAATATCTAGAACATAAGACAGGAGTGAGCCGGCGGCTGAACCTCGTCCAAGTCCGACCAACATTTCCTCCTGGGCTTTGTCCGAGATGGCTTTCATCGTCAGGAAGTATTGAGCGAACCCACGCTCCTTAATGATATTAAGTTCATACTTCAAGCGGTCAATATAATATTCGTCCTTGTCTAGGTTTTTGTTTTTCATTCCCGCCAAGGCGTCCAGTGTCAATGCTTGGATCGCTGTCTTGCCTTTGGGCACCACAAACTCCGGGAGCCGCACTGTGCTATCGGGCACAAAGTCTTCCACTCGATCAAAGGCGATGTGGTGTGTGCGCTCAATCGTATCACGAATGAAAGTATCATCGTACTCAATATTATATTTGGACGAGTAGTTCTTGTAGGCTGCCATCATCTGGTCGCCGTTCTTTGGGTACAACTCGTAGCCGACCTCTTCAACTGAGGCAGGCAAAAGATTATCAGGGTCAGCCCACTCTGGAACCTTGCCACCCCAGCCGATGCGCTTGTACATCTCCCGGTCTTTCCAGAGTTCCGGGCGGGGGTAGTGGCTGTCGGCTGTGCTGATAACCTCAACACCCATCTCCATACAGGCTTGGATAATTAGATTGTTACCCTCGTGTTGCTCTTTTATATCGTTCCACTGGACTTCGCCGTAGAACCTGTCGCCAAAGATCTCCTTGAACTGAGCGATGGTATCACGCATGGCTGCGAGCACATGGTCTGGACTCTTGTCTCTATGCTTCCAGAAGTCTCCGAACAGAGGACCGGACAAACAGGCGGTGCTGATGATTAACCCCTCGTTGTACTTGTCCAGCATTTCGAAGTCCATGCGAGGATAGCGATAAAAGTTTTCAGGCTGATAACTATCTGACACCAGCTTGAATAAGTTGTTTAAACCTGTCTGGTTCTGAGCGATCATCACAAGATGACGGCGATCGTTGAGAGGATTGCGTTTTAATTTACGGTCCTCCGTCTCAATGACCATACCAAATTCTTCCTTCTTTTGACGCTTTTGGTTGGCCTTGTGTTCCTCATACATCTGACGCCACTTCTTGTGTGAACGAATAAAATAGGACTCACACCCATAAATAGCTTTAAACTCTTTGCCAACGGCACGCATCTTTTTAAGGTGTTCTACCTGAAACGATAGCCCATTCATGTGTCCGTGGTCTGTCAGAGCATGAGCGCTCATCCCATTCTCGTAAGCGAAGTCCATATGCTCACCTGGCATTCCCAGTCCGTCAAACGGCGAGAGTCCGGAGTGAGCGTGTAATCCCACAAATGGGATCTTACTTTCAATGCGGTTGGTCATACACAACCTTTCTATTTTGATGCGCTACTAGTATAGCGTACTTTTGAGATTGTTCAAGAAAAAAATGAGCAGGGCACCATCTCCCTGCTCAACCACCTGCCGTGACAGGGTAATCCGATTAGAATATATAGTGGTGGTTTTTCTAATCAGTATTTTCTTCCTCTGACTTATCCCCGTAAACATCTTTGGTGCCATCTTGATAGGTGATGATAGTTTTGTTAGCGGGGTGAGGCTCGATATGAACCTTGACGAAGTCACTCATACTATCAAAGATAGCGATGCCTCCACGGGGCGGCGGATAAAGCCAGTGAACAACACATTGTCCCGTTGCCATAACAACACCCTCAATAACAACACCTTCACCAGATACCCCTGTCTCATCTTGTTGTCGATAGACAGTGAAGCTAGTAATTCCTCTTGGAGCTAATTTTGGCGGTGGCTTAGGGATTAAGTCATCGGCAACTTCTTCTATATTTTTATTTTCTTCAGTCATTTTTAATTTCCTCGTAGGCATTTATAACATTTTGTAGCCACTGAGGATTGACTTTTTTAATTTGGTCGATCCTGTGCTCGTACTGAAACTCGTCTTTTCCAGAGATCTCACTATGAAACGTTTTATTGTACTGATATATTTCATCTTCTAGGAAATTTATTTTGAAATAAGTCCAGCCGTTATCGTCCTCACGCTTTGATTCCACCACTCCCATTCTCAAGAGCCCATGATGATTGTTCATCACGAACGTACCTACATCAATACTAAACGAATCGTTATCTAATCTCATTTGTCTGCCTTTCTACTCGCCTTCCAGACGAGCTTGCTCCTCTTTGGGAACCTTATTGACTTCGATGGGCTGAAACCAGGCAACCACATCAAATCTATTAGTAGAATAAAATATTCCGTCGTAATCCTCTCGGATGTCTTCTAATAGTGTATTCCATTCTTCGCCTTTCCTTAAGCCGTAAACTGGATGTCTATTTTTTTCTATGTATCCCTCGGGGTCATTCTTAAAATCATAGATCTTATTAGCATCTACTTGGGTGCTAAACAGAGGAACTCCTGCTCTAAAAAAAGTCTCCCTCTGTTTTGGGTCAAGATAAAAAAACACTCTGGGCGTCTGAGCAATCTCAAACTCTCTAGATGAGTAATAGCTTTTTTTATATTCAGGATCTAAAACCAAAGAATCTTCTGGGTAGTTGGTATAATGGAATAAGGTGATCTGACCACCATCAACATATTGTCCCAGTTCTGCCTCGGTTAAGAACTTGCGGAAGTCTTTTTCATATGAACTCATAGCTTCTTCTTTAGTTCCCGAAGTCTTAGGCGGGCAATCTGTCGTTGTTGCCAGCGAGACTTCTCGGTTCTTAATGCATCCAAAGAAAGATCAATTCGGCGGTTGATCTCCTGAATAAGATCCTTGTGCTTATTAAGCTGTTTCTCTGAAAGAGGAGGCAGGTCATACTCAGAGGTTTGACTCTCTTCCATTTCATATTCATCATCAAAGAAAGGAATATAAAATTTACGTCCTGCTGATTGACGCTCCTGGGAGTAGAAATCCTCACGAGACTGAACATCTTCGTCAAACAAAACAACATCACGCTTTTGAATGGTCTCGTCGCCCTCGATGTACTCAAAGATAAATCTGTCTTCTTCGGCTCTCTTTCCCCAGATAACAGATTCCTGATTGAAGTATTGTCCCACTTCTACCATATCCTGTCTAGAAATATTGGGGATCATCATAGATCTTTCTTTGTTTCCAAACTTACCACGGATACGGATGGGTCCATAGCCACGGTCACGCAGCCAAGACATCAACTCTTTGTTAAGTTCCCGGTTCTCTCTGGATGACATCTTTTGAGCCATAGGGTTCTCTCCTGTGAGAAAACCGACCGAGTTGACAGAAGCAACACCACCCTTTAAAATATTAATAATCCGGTTGAAACCAGATTCTTGTATAAGAAATTTACGCCACGGTTTAAATATATTCATCTATTCAGCACAAATCAAGTGGTTCTCACCAATAAAAGTATAGGATTCTCCTCGTACTTTCACATTCTCAATACCAAAAGAATGGAGTACAACGGTTCGACCAGTGTAATCCTGAGAACAGTCTGTAGCACAGGATATTACTCTCGCTGGTACAAACTCTTCTATTTTCTCTTCTTTCGGAATAAAGAAAGCTCCTTGATGTTCCTCCTCTTTAATAATCTCTATAAGTAGTCTGCGGTTTAAAGGTTTCATCTTAGTTCCTTAACGTATGTGTATTATAGTATGTTTTTTGTTTCCGTTTAAGTGATTTCACAAGCACCGCCGGCACAAGCTGCTTCACCCTTGAGATCAGTATTATCATCTTCTTCTACGATCTTGGTAAGATCAACCGAGGCCAGTTTAGAAGCCATCGCTTCATAATGTTCCTTGGTACAATCCTCGAAAGGAGCCTGTCGATAAGAGCCACCATCGTAGGGAAGAACTGAGAGACCGTTATAAGCTTTTCGATTATCCCACATCCACTCGCCAGCATCTACCCACTCATTTTCACGCAATGAAATAGTTGCCGACACGTTATGTCCGTTCTGTCCCGATCGGTGTCCAGCCTTAACCCATTCAGTAGTTATTTTCTTTACTCTCCGCAAAAGCTGGAAAGCACTTTCGGTGCGGAAGATAGAGCCTTCAGGTGCCTTCTGTGGAACTGAGATCACGGCTGTATCGTGCGGGCGGAAATACTCATCTTCCACTAGTTCTGAGTGGTGAATGGCGAGGTGCCAGTAAATTGGTTCATTCTTTCCGACACGGATACGGCGAATGTAGTAATCGTTGTGCCAAGCGTGAATGCCGCTGGAAGTGCCAAGTGCTAGGCTGGTTGTTCCTGCTGGTTTGACGCAAGTTGTGCGGGCAGCCTTATTAATGCCGATCAACTGGGCAACACGAGCGTTTTCTTCCTTAACTACATTTGCAGCAGCAGTCAGATCGATGTCATCTTGTAACACACGACCAGAAGCAATGCCCGTCATCGACACGCCGATAAGGGCGTCTTTCTCTGTGGTTCGTTGCCAGACTGGTCGGAGATAGTGGAAATCTGTATAGCCAGCCTGAAGAGTTCCGATAAAGGAAGCGGCACGAACACGGTCTTCAAGATCTCGCTGGTCTTTAATATTGCTGACATTTACTTCGGTCAGGTTACAGAACTGAAAGGGTCGCAGTCCAATCTCGCAGCATGGGTTGGTTCCCCAGTCCTTGTCGTTGGATAAGTAAATACCAGGCTCACCAGCGTTGGATGCCTCCACTCGTTTCCACAAATCTAAGAAGAATTCTTTTGTTACTTTGTGCCGCAAAAGCACGGCAGAGTTGTTGGCTCGTCCACGCTGTGGATTGGTCTCCCACCAGTTGCCCGCCTTAGCTGAGATCATTTCATTATCACTTGCGGAAAACAAAGAGATAAGAGCAGCACGGCGGATGCCGCCAGCCAGGACAGCATCAGCAATGTGACACACGATGTCATGAACTTCAATGGCAGACAACTTGTCACCATCTTGCTTCTCAGCAAGCACACCCTCCACTTTGACTAAGCACTCCCTTAACGGCTGGGGTCCTGGGGCTTTGCCTCCCGAGGTTACAAGGCGAGCACCTTTAGGGCGAATATCACTAAAATCAAATCGTAGCTTTGAGCCACCAAAGAAGTAGCTACGGATAAGATACTTAACGGCATCTGCCCATCCTTCAATACTATCATTTACTAGATACCTCCGTGTTCGGTTTGGGTTGGGTTTGCGAATTTCTGGGAGTTCGTCAACGTGGTGCCTCTGGACAGAGTATCCAACGCCAGTGCCGCCCAGTAACAAAAACATAATCTCACCAAAAACACGCCAATCATCTACAGGAGCATAAGCACAATTAAAAACTCGATTAGGTGAAATCTCAATAGGCTTACCAGCGAACTGCATTGAACGCATTGATGGTAAGACTTTCTTATCGAAAACATTTTTATATGTTTCAATAATTTCACCCTTAAGTTCTGGGTACTTCTTGACGTGCATCTCTAGGTTGCGAGTCACGAGTTCGTCCCAAGTCTCCCGACGCTTCTTTTCGGGCAAGTAACGAGCGTATTTCATATACACCGTAATGTCAGAGAGTATGTGAGTTGATATATCTATTGTGTTCATGCTATTTGAGTTCCTTGTTGATTATTATCATTACCCAGAGCTTGCTTTTTTGCTTGCTCTTTTTGTCTTCTTTCTTCTTTAAACTTTCTATATTTTTGCCGCAAGTGTTCGTCTTGCTCTGCTTTTGTTTTCATAACCACCGCATCAATCGAAGAGTCTTCATCTGGAGGTAAAACACGCAAGTGAACCTTGGCGGTATCAATTTCCATAGGATAGACAATCCCATCAATACCGTTACGATTTTTGGCGACGAACATACGTCCTTTATTTTCAGTCTTGTCTTCCATCGTGCGAGAAATGGAACAAATAAAATCGGCTACAAAGCACTTGTTAAATGCTTCGCTAATAGCTTCCATAGTAATCACCTCAGCGTTAAGTCCACTGCGGTTTGTCTGAGAGGCGGTCCACACAGGAATGTCCCATGCTTGTCCGATCCCACGCAACTCTTCGTAAGTATTTCCGAGACTGTGCCGCAACTCTTGAGATTTAAATCCTGTCGGTGAGGGCTTCAAGAGATCGGCGTAATCTACAATAATCATATCGGGTTCGATGCCCTTTTGACGTAACTTTTCTAGATGAATATTAATAGTGCGAGTCGTAGCGGATTTTGTGGGATACTCTTTAATTATAAGTTGCCCTGGAATGTGCTCAATAACACCCAGGATAGATTCTTTCATAGACATTAGGTCCTGAAGTCTGATTCCGGTTATACAGGAATCGTAACGCTGACCGACGACAGTGTCCGCAAGCTCTAGGGTATAATGAACTACAGTTTTACCTTTAACAACTGCCATTGCGCCAAGGTGAGCTAGCGCCATTGATTTTCCGGCACCCGTAGGAGCGACGACAACGCCTAATTCTCGTTTGCCCAAACCACCCTTGGTAATATTGTCAATCTCATCCCAAGCAGTAGAAGTAGGGTTTCGCATTTTAAGCTCAAAACGGTCAAGAACATCCTTATGATAATCGTGACCATGATCATTGTCAGCACCAAGATTCATAGCATCATTAATAACTTTCTGAATCTGTTCAAAGCTCTGGTTTTGAAGCAGTCCCACTGACTTAAGAATAGCCTCTTTGAGCTTTTGTTTTTTGCAAAAGTCTAAAGACTTCTCCTTTACATATTCTTGGTCCTCGTCTCCGATAGAGTTGCTTTTAACACGAGCTAAAAAATCTATGACTTGCTTAATAATACTACTGGAGTAATCCTCAGTCTGGGTCCGCACTACTGAGACCATCGCTTCATAGGTCGGATGAGGATAGTCTTTCTTGTGCTGGAACATTAAGTCTACGAAAACTTGTAGATATTTTAATTCCAAGTAACTGGTGTCTAACACTTCCTCCATCTGATTCGCAAAATTGCGATCAAAGAGAATAGTTTTTACTAGCTTTTCTTGGAAGGTTTTGCCGAACTTGCTGAAAGTTTCTGTTTCAACTTGATGTTCAGTCATTGTTCACCTCGTGATCGTAAAACATTATACACAGAAAAATAAAATGTGTAAGAAATCCTCATTATTTTTTATGAGAACTCAACATCAACATTAGATCATCTATGTTTAGAGTACCAATTCCGTCTTTTAAGAGCATTTTTCTAATTTGCGAGCGATTGAGATCAACCCCGTCGTTCTTAATCGCATATTTAAGCTTGTTTGCTCCCTGTGACGATATGGTAGAGGTATATAGCTGCATAATTTCGTAATTTGACGCAATTATTTCTTCGCTGTCCAGAACATTCTGATAAGCCTTGATTTTAGAATTATTATTTTTTGCGTGCGTCATAATGTCTTTAAGCGTATAGTCTTGATTTTCTGAAAGGAAAGAAAATCTTTTAGCCACAGTCGCCAAGCCAAGACCTTTGACTCCTTCGAGGTTGTCTGATTTATCTCCCGTGATAGCCCGAGCCCAAGCAAAATTACGAGGGTGGATATTATACTGCTCTAAGACATTGTTCTTATTCAGGACCTCTTCGTTTTTACCGGGGCGAACCAAGACTGTCTTGTCATCACATAGCTGGATAAAGTCTTTGTCGTTAGAGATAATCAACTTTTGCCAGTCAGAATATTCATTACAGTGACAAAGCCAAGCAATGATATCGTCAGCCTCAACATTTTCTATTGAAAGTTGAAGAATAGGCAGGTTGTCCAGATACTCAGTAAGTTTTACTAACTGAGAGTATTTGTTCTCTCGCTCTTCTTCTGGAGTAGCGAAAGTGTACTCCCGATTAAGTCGAGGGGCTTTACGACCGAGCTTGTAGTTTTTATTCTTTTCACGCCGCTTTTGAGATCCGCCTGGACCTTCCCAGCAAATAGCTACTCGATCTGGCTTTGCACGGCGGACTTCTTTTTGAAGGGAGCGCATAAAACCAGTTAGTCCACCAATAGGATTTCCGTTGATATCCAGTTGAGGAGACATAACATAGTTACGGATGAACATATTTTGTCCATCAATGATAAGCAATCTTTTCATGGGGTCTCCGGTAAGAGTTTACTTCTTACCTATTCTACACTCGTCTTCCAAAATGTCAAGAACTCTGTCCTTAAACTTCTTGTCTTTTAAAAGTTCTAGGAAGTCTTTGCTTTGGAATTTTTTATCTTTCCCGTCAACATTGATAGTATACCAAGCGCCGCTGCGAATACAGCCAGGCGTGCCAGCGATAGCATTAAGCCAGGAACCTTCATCATCAACGCCAACACGGTCGTTAGCAAGGTCAAATAATACATCAAACTCACAACTCCTTGGTGATGGTCCAAAGCGAGACTTCATCGTCTTGGCACTGGTGTGGAAGCCAATGACTTGCTTCTTCTCGTTGAGGATCTGTCCGTTGGCTTTACCCTTGTGTTGAGTTAGCCAGATACGACTGGAAGCGTGATAAGGAAGTGCCTTGCCGCCTGGTTCCACTCGGTTGTCTCCGAACATCACGCCAATATTGGTCTTCAACTGATTAGTAAAAACCATAGCAATCTGTTCTTTACCGAGAGTCTCCGTTACTTTCCGCATACCTTTAGCCAGTGCCTTAGCAGTCAGACCAATACGGCTGTTAGGATCATAATCACCTTCTACTTCGGCTTTAACTGGAGTACCAGCAACGCTGTCCCAAACAATACATACAAGCTTGTCTGGTGCCTTTTCACGGATGCGACCAATTAATCGCTCAATCGTCTCAAAGACTTCTTCAACAGTTCCAGGCTGCACGTATAAGAAATTGTTCTTGGTGTCAAGTCCCAACTGCTCCATGAAGTCTGGGGAGGCTGCGTTCTCCGTATCAATATAAACAGCAACCCCTCCCATCTTTTGTGTGTTCGCCAAAATCTGTGTGACGATCAGGCTCTTACCGCTGGCAGACTCACCAGCAATCGTGGTGAGCTTGCCGACAGGGATACCCCCGTCTCGGCGGTTAGAAATAATGTAATCTAAAAGAGTTGAACCTGTTGAGATCCAAGTCTTCACGTCTGTCGGGTTATCCCCGTGCAGATCGTATGCGATATTTTCTTTTGCTGCCTTGTTTAATTCGCTGCGCAAATCACTTACAAGACTGTTTCCAGATCTGTTTGCCATTTTATCTCCAAAAGTGGAGAGGCACCTGTACCCCGTGCCTCCCTGCGGGTTGGCGGTCAACTACGCCAGAAGATCATCAAACGCTGATTCGATGTCTGCTACGCCTTCAAGACCGTTATCACCCTTTGTGGTGGTAGTGGTAGTGTTTTCGTAGCGAGTGGTTTCGTTACCGGAAGTAGACGTGCCGGTATCTCCTAGAGTTTCGTTAAGAACTCGCTCGCACTGCTCAAAGGTAGTGCGGTCAAAAACATCATCAGCGGCTGGGAGCGATTCCAGAAGTGTGTTGACTTGCTCCTCGGAATCTGCCAAAGCTGAAGTGCGACGCATCGGGCGAACATCAGTGGTTGGGAATGATTGACCCTGCTTCTTTCCGTAGTCAATACGGAGGTCGGTGCCCTTCTCGGTGTCGGTGATGTCACCGTACTCAGGATCAAGAACTACATCAAGTAGTGCTTGGTAAGTGGTGCGGGAAAAACCATACCAACGAACACCCTTGTCCTCTTCGCCACGGACAACGACCGGGGCAAATACTCGCATCTTAGGCCAGAAGCGCTTAGCAGCTTCTTTAGAAGCATCAGTCCCCTCGTTCCACAGGCGAGTTCCCCATTCTGCAATAGGATCATCCTCTCCAAAAGTGCGTGGGCTAAGAACAGTGGTCTTGCCCTCTGCGCCCATACCGTAGTGGTAGTAAGCTTCAAAAAATGGATCACCACCTTCAGGACATACCAGGCGGATCTGGTGTGTGCCTTCATCGGGCTTCCAAAAGAAATCGTTGGTGTCTCCACCACGGTTAGTAAGAGCAGCGTGCTTTTGCCGCATCTTGTTTAAGTCAATACCCATTATTTTCT
>Ga0209348_1000798_pt1 | contig 15814 bp, 11 predicted proteins | sample ETNvirenome_2_30_FD_184065 | JGI IMG/M metagenome (GOLD analysis project Ga0209348, IMG submission 184065) | Marine viral communities from the Pacific Ocean - ETNP_2_30 (SPAdes) (version 2) | ecosystem: Environmental > Aquatic > Marine > Oceanic | place: Pacific Ocean | collected 2013-06-22 | reverse complement strand
CGGAACTGGTTTGAGTGTCACTTCTGATGCAACCATCGGTGGTACTCTCACAATGAACGGTACCTCAGCGGGTACTGCTGCACTTTCAGATGTATTCTACTATCAGGGTTCAGGGAACGAAGTAAAGAAGGAAGCTCTTTCTGACATGATTAATCTTGCAAAGAGTGACGGTGTACAGATCGCAAGTGGTCTTATCAGCATCGATTACGTTGAGCAGTTATTCATGAAGGCTGGTTCGGGAACATTATTGAACAATGGTATTTCCGCTTCTCTCAGTGCTGAGCCACTTCCTGACTCGCTCCATGTATACCTAAATGGTTTATTGGTGCTTAAGTCTGGTTCTATCGCTGGAAACACTTCGTATGACTACAGAATTGACGGTTCTGGTGCAAGCCAGGTTGTCGTATTCCCAACAGACAAGGTTACACTTGATAACGACGATGTTATAACACTCAAGTACATTAAGAAATAAGCAACTAATTGTTTTTTTTCTTAATCTCGCCTTTACAACCCACCAAGCCCGGCTTTTTAGCCGGGCTTTTCTTTTTCTTATTACCTTTGCGTAAAAGAAAAACTAGTTAATAAAGTAAAATATTACTATTTTTAACAATACAAGTCCGTCCCTTAAGGAGAAATTAGTATGGCAGCCAGAAAATTTAAGTTCGTCTCACCAGGCGTCTTTCTAAAAGAAATTGATAATTCACAACTTCCAAAGATCCCAGAAAACACGGGTCCAGTTATAATTGGTAGAGCTAGAAAAGGCCCTGCAATGAAAGCAGTGAGAGTAAACTCTTACCAAGACTTCGTAGATATATTTGGTACACCAGTACCAGGCGGTCAAGGAGATGATGTGTGGAGAGAGGGCAACGGCCTCTTGGCTCCTGCATATGCACACTACGCAGCAAAAGCATATTTTGCAGCAGACATTCAGTCTCCTGTAACAATGATTAGGCTCTTGGGAGTCAGAGGTGATAACGCAACTGATTCAGGCGAAGTGGGTTGGGACGCTGCGGTTAGTTATGGATTATTCACTTACAAGTCAGGTAGCAACTTAAATAGTACGAGTCAAACCCATGAATTAGCAGCAGTCTTTTACGCCAACGATGCAAATATCAAGATTGGCTTGGAGGGTTTCGCAGCTTCAGACAACGCGGCAACAGACACTACAGACGCGACTAAAGATGGAACAGCAATAAAGACAGGCTCAGCGAGCCAGTTTACCTTGGTGATATCTGATAATGGCTCAAATGAGGTGAGAAAGAACTTCAATTTTACACAAGGTAGCCAGCACTTTATCAGAAAAGTGCTTCCAACAAACCCAGTAGCAACTAACTCTACTGTCGCGAGTGTATCTTCTAAGGCAGATGGAAAGATTTGGCTTGGAGAAACTTTTGAAAACAATGTTGCTTCTGACATAGATGGTGGTTACATCGTAAAACTTCGTTCAGATTCTTTCAGAAATTTCAGTTCCGAGGCAACAGCCGCTAGAACCGGGTGGGTTATTTCTCAACATCAGGGAGATGCAGCTGCCCAATTTAAGGTAGAAGAAAAGCAAAAGCTTTTTAGATTAATCGCGGTTAACGAAGGTGAGCAAGCATCAAAAGAGCTTTTCATTGCAATTGAAGACATCCGCCAACCAGAGGATGGAGATACAGATCCTTACGGCTCATTTTCTGTTGTCGTAAGAAAGAATTTCGGCGGTCGTTTAGAAGTGATAGAGAGCTTTACAGGATGTAATCTAAACCCTAATTCTCAAAATTATATTGCTAGACAGATTGGAGACCAGTTCTTGCAGTGGTCTGCAACGGAAAAAAGAAACAAAGTTTACGGAAACTATACCAACAGATCAACAAACATAAGAGTAGACATGAATCTAGATGTAGATCAAGGTTTGGTTGACCCAAGTTTGATTCCTTTTGGTTTCTTAGGTACAATTCGACCAAAAAGAGTATCAAGACAAGAATCATCAGGAACTGATTTTACATTGCCTAACGGAACATTAGTTGATGATGGTGCTGTTATTAGAAAGATATTTACAGCAAATACTACAACTGTCGTACTTACAGTTCCCGGACCGAAGCTAGTAGTTAGTGGAGCTATTGACGGTTCTAGTCACTTCGGTGCAGCAGTGTATACCGTAGACTCGAATGGTAATCTAGGCAGTCAGGTTGACAAATCAATTGTAGATTCTGTTCGTCGTCTTGATTCTGGCCTTGCTTCCGCTCAAGAATCCGGCATAGTAAACAGCTCTACTGAGCACAGCAGTTTATTCTCCTTAGACGATATAGTCCTCACAGGAGATAATTTAGATTCGCAAACAGAAGCAAATGTAAAGAGCGCAGTTCATACTTCCGGCTCTTACGCTCAAGGCAGCACGTCGTTCAGTCAGAAATCCGGATCAGCACAGCTTTTGAGACTTGGCTTTAACAAGTTTCAGATGACTATGGATGGTGGCTTTGACGGAGTTGATATCACACAACCTGACCCTTTTGCTAACAGAATTTTGTCGGCAGGAACAGTTCAATCTAGTTACGCGCACGCTTCTGTCGATAGAGCAATTCAACTGATCAGCGACCCAGAGAGTACAGAGTTTAATGTTGCAGTAATGCCTGGTATCACTGCTGATGCGCTTACCGCTAAGTTGATAGAGACCTGTGAAGCAAGAGCCGATGCTTTAGCTATCATTGACCTTAAAGATGTGTATAAGCCACCACACGAGTATAAGTGCACAGGATCTGTTCAGGAAAGAATAGGCACATCACCGGTAAAGGCAGCTAAAGACTTAAAGGCTAGAGGTATAAACTCTTCTTACGGTGCAACCTACTATCCTTGGGTTAAGATTGCAGACACAGAAAACACAAGAGAATTGTGGGTACCACCTTCAGTTATAGCTCTTGGTGTTATGGCCTACACAGAAGAAGCAGAAGAAGTTTGGTTCGCGCCTGCAGGCTTTAATCGTGGTGGCCTAAACGAAGGAAACGCTGGCCTTCCAGTGTTACAAGCTTCAGAGCAGCTTCTTTCAAAGCAGAGAGATACACTCTATGAAGCAAACATAAACCCAATTGCCTCGTTTGTAACAGAGGGGTTGGTTATCTTTGGGCAGAAGACATTGCAAACAACACCTTCAGCACTAGATAGAATCAATGTACGTAGATTGTTGATCTTCGTAAAGAAGGAGGTCTCACGAATCGCTAATGGCCTTCTATTCGACCAAAACTTGCCGGCAACTTGGAACCGTTTCCGCGGACAGGTTGTACCATTCTTGCAGAGTGTGAAGACAAGATTAGGTCTATCAGATTTCAAGGTTATATTAGATGAAACTACTACAACGCCAGATCTTATTGATCGCAACGTTATGTATGCTAAAATCTTCTTAAAGCCTGCTAGAGCGATTGAGTTTATTGCAGTTGATTTTGTTATAACAAATACTGGTGCTTCTTTTGACGATTAAGCTGAAAAAAGCATTTGAGATGATATATAATATTAGGGAGATAATTTAATATGCCTACAAATTCACAATTCTGGAACCAAGCGAGCATCGAGCCAAAACGACAGTTTAGATGGCTATTGTACATTTCTGGTATGCCGCAATTTATAGTGAAGGATGTCAAGAAGCCTTCATTCTCTGTCGGGTCACAAGCCCACAACTTTTTAAACTATGAGTTTTACTACCCTGGAAAGGTTACATGGAATGACGTAACTTTTACTATCGTAGACCCAGTACAGCCAGACTCTACAGCTAGTTTGGTCAAAATCTTGGAAGCTGCCGGGTATGTGGTTCCAAATGAATACGTAGCTCAGGCAAATGCGCCTAGAACTATCTCCAAAAAAGCTATGGTTGATTCCTTGGGTGGTCAAATCAAGCTTGTTCAGTTGGGTGCAAACACAGGCGCACAAACTGAAAACGTCCTTGAAGAGTGGACAATAAATAACCCTATGCTTACAGCTGTTGATTTTGGTAGTCTTGCTTACGGTTCAGATGAACTGGTTAGCATTAATGTTACGATTAAGTATGACTGGGCTTTCCTTGAGATTCCTCAGAGAACTGATGCAAAGACGTGGACTATTAACCCAACAGCTGTAACCGGCTTAGAATAATTTGAAAAGAGGTATTAATGTCGAGAAATTCTAGAAGAAAGTCTGCACCCGCAGACGTTCCTCAGCCAACTCCTCACGCTACACCACCAGGCAATTTAATGCAGAATCCATTGCACCAACAAATGCAATCTGCTTTTGGCATTGATCTAGTGACTGCAACAGAAGTGGTTGAGCTTCCATCAAAGGGTAAATTCTACGACCCATCTTCCACATTGTATGGAAGAGAAAGTATTGAGATAAAGCAAATGACTGCAAGAGAAGAAGATATTCTCTCCAATCAACAATTTATGTTGGATGGTACAATATTTGATCGTCTTTTGTCTAACATCATAGTAGATAAGTCTATTCGCGTAGAAGAGTTAATGTCTGGAGATCGAAATGCACTTTTGTTTGCTGCTCGTATCTCTGGGTATGGTGCAGACTATGTTATGAAGCTTCCTTGTCCAAAGTGCACAAAGGTATCTGAGTTTGTATTTGATCTTGAAAAAGTATCATCAGTGCATGATATTCCTGAAGGTGTAGACTTTTTAGAATCTGAAGGTTTATTTCAATTTGTTTTACCAATGTCAGAGTTGTCTGTAAAGGTTAGAGTGTTAACCGGTGCCGACGAAGAATATCTAGCTCAACAAAAAGAAAATGCTGAGAAACTAGGGCTAGACAACAATCACACTATTAACATGCTTCGAAGAGCAGTTGTAGAAGTAAAAGGGATATCTGACCCTGCAGTTCTAAACCAGCTTTTTGAAGTCCTCCCAGCTATTGACTCTAGAAAGATCAGGTCCGTTGTAAACTCTGTAATACCTGGTATCGATACAAAACAGTCAGTCGCGTGCGGTTCTTGCGAGAAAGAATCGGTCATGGAGGTGCCCGTTACAATGGGCTTTTTTTGGCCTGACGTTTGAGTATCTGCGCGAAGAAGTATATGAACACATATTCTTTCTTCAACACTATGGACACTTTTCTTTTTTTGAAGCATACAATATGCCTATTGGCTTGCGAACTTGGTTCGTTGAGCGTAACATCAAACAGATAGAAGAAAGAAACAAGCAATAAACCTTCTCACCTCATAATTACTATATACAAATCCGGAGATTTTTTATGAGTATAGGCCCACTGATAACAAAATTAGTTAAAGCTGTTCAAAACAAGGATGAAGATAAAACCAAGGATATATCCGACCAGATCTCGAAACTTTTCAAGAGTAAGTCGAAATCGGTCCAAGCATCATCAGGCGAAGGTAGTATACTTGATGAATTTAGAGATCTCTACAATATTGAGCAAAGCTTTACTACCTTAGCAACAGGTAACTTCAACAATATAAAAAAAGAATATCAGGAAATGTACAAAGCTCAGGCCGATTTTATCAAAGAGGGTGGAGCATATTTTGATAAATTTTCAGAGGGATCGTATAAGAAAGCTTTTTCAGAAATGGCTGATGAAAGTTTCAAACTATTTGGAACAGTCGATAAAATACCAGAGTCATTCAAAAATCTTCAAAGCTCAATGAGTTCGTTTATGATGTTGAGTGACTCTACTCGCCAAAGCTTGGCGAAAATAACAGCCGTTGCTCAAACAGCAGGAATCGAAACAGGAACTTTTGCAGAAATTCTAGATTCTGCAACTTTAGCTTTTGGTAAATCAGGCCAAGAAGTAGAATCCTTAGGAACTACAATAGCTGTTATGGGTCAAAAGTTTGGAATGCCTGCATCAGAGCTAGCAAGAAACTTTAGAAAAGCTCAGTCTGAAATGGCATACAGCTCCGGAAAAATCATGGAAACTTTTAAAAAGTTACAGTTTACTTCCAGGGCAACTGGAGTGAGCTTTGATGCATTGACGAGCGCTTTCGGTAGCTCAATGGATGAGTTCGGCGGATCTGCAAGAAAAGCCGGTACTTTAAATGCTATACTTGGTAAATCTGTATTTAATGCTGTAGATCTGTTAGGCAAAACAGAGGCAGAGAGAGTTGATACAATAGTAAAAGGTGTTAAAAGTTCAATTGGTGGAGATGTAAACAAGCTAGGAAAGTTTCAGTTACTCTCAGTATCAAAAGGCCTTGGGTTGAGTGTAGAAGACACTAGAAAACTTTTATCTGGTAAAACAACAATCGATCAAGCATTAAAAGCAAAAGAACCAAAGGACCCTAGAGAGAGAGCCTTGAAGGCAATGGCTGAAGCAGCAACTGATGTGGGTTCTAGTTTTACGGATTTGGAAGGAATTCTAAGACAAACAAGAACAAGTTTTGCAAACCTAGCAATTGACTTAGGTGCTCAATCACGAAACACACAGGTATCCATGCTTAAAGCTGTTGGAATCAACAGTCCAACTGAGATGGTTGATTTTATGGGTAATGTTACAGCGAAATTAGCCGATGCTGCATCCGGAAAGGCTGGCGGACCTGATCTTGTCCTCGCCCAGATCAAAGGAGCCCTCGGAAAACCTGATGGACTCTCGGAACTTAACAAAAAATTCGAAAAGGATTTGACCAAGGGCAGGGCAGGGGATCCGCTCTCATCACAGAACTTTATTCAAAAGGCTTTTGAGAACGTAACTGGTAACACGAATCGGACGGTAACGACCAGAGACGGTACTATTGTAAAATCAGATACAATCATGAACGAAAAGGCAAAGGAAATGGTGGGCGGCCTTTTTAAGCAATTTAACATAGACCTCGATCAAGCCATGCAAGACGGTAAGCAGGTGCCGAGCCCTGGTCAAGCTGAACAAACAGCAGCAATCAGAGCTAGTACAAAATCTCAAAACAGTCTTATCACCGCTCTTGAAAACCTTTCAAAAAAGATTGATAGTGATTTTTTCGGCGGTAGAAGTGCACAGCTGAAAGCAAAACAATAGTAGGAGGTATAACATAGATGATTTCATTTCACGACATAGCAAAAGGAAGCAGACATGTAGTAAGATTTCTTCACGTAGCGACAGGAAATATGGTAGAGTTTCCAGCATTTATAACTGACTTTGCTGATAGTTACGGTGTTTCCTGGGGAACAGAATCAATATACGGTAGAATGGATCCCATAAAGCCCTACCAAGGCACAACAAGAACAATCAGTTTAGCGTTTGATGTTGTATCTCCTGACCTAGATACGGCGAGAGAAAACATGTTTAACTACAGCAAGCTTTCTCAAATGATGTACCCAGTGTACAGTTCTCCTTTGTTTGGCTCCACACCAGGCCCAGGACAAAAAGGTAGAGTTTTGAAAGCACCACCAATTTTAAGACTTGAATTTATGAATTTAATAACAAACTTATCTCAAGACGCAACAGACAGAGGTTTGTTGGGTTGTATAAACGGGGTTAGTTTTAATCCAAGTCAAGAAGCTGGTTTTTTCACAACAAATAACGAAATCTTGGCTAAATCTTTTAACATATCAATTACTTTTGAGCCACAGCATGAGTCAGAATTAGGCTATGCAGAAAACTCAGATCAATTTTTAACACAAGAATTTCCATATGGAAGACCAGAAGTCAGAACTATAGCTGATAGAGACTCAAACAACAACACAACAGACAGAATTGCACAAGCAAGAACAAATAAAGCTTTGAAGGGATCAGTGTAATGTTAGAAAGATCAGAAAAAAGAGAAGTATTTAAAAACAGCCACCCTCTTTACAAGCGAATGCTAAAAGAAAGAGGTTTAAAAAGTTTTCGTCACTTATCTAAATTTAAGTTTGGTACAATAAGTGATGAAGAGCTTTCTGAACTAAACATAGTAGATCACATATTTGCGACTGGCGATAAACTGACTAAGCTGTCTTATGAATACTACGGAGATACAAGATATTGGTGGGTTATAGCCTGGTTTAACAATAAGCCTATTGACAATTTGATAAAACCAGGAGATACTATACATATTCCTTTGCCCTTACAAGAAATTTTGTACTACATAAATAGAGATTACTAGAATGTCAGGAACTAGAGAATTTAACGAACAAGGATACTTGATGTATCACCACTTGATAAAGAGTGGTAAAGATAGAAAGACTAGCAAAATAATTCCTGGTCGTCTAAAGAATAACATGACCATTCACCGTGTAGGTGGAAAATATACGCCTGTTGATTTTATAAACAGAGTAACTAAAAGAAACAAGTTAGACCTCTACAAAAACTTGCTAGATTTAGAAACTTACAAAATTTCTTCGTTGGTTCCTTACCTAGAGCTTTACAGGGTAACTAATGATGAATACATACCTTTTTATTTTCCCGTTGCCTCTGAGAAAGTAACTAGACAAACCATACTACAGCCCGGAACGGGAATTGCTGGAGTTGGAATTCAGAGTTTTAGTTTAAATTTTACAGGTAACAATCCATTCTCTTTCGATAAAGAAATAGAGTGCAGCTTATCGATATATGTTGATAATTTAGAAAACATATTTAAAACAGCACCAGGTGGATATGCAACACTCGCGGATCTTTTTTCTATCACAAGAAACAGATATGTACCTATGTCTTCTGGGATGAGTAAAGAAGTCAGCGCTGATCAAGTTAGCCGTCCTTCAAACTACGAAATCGCAGCAACACTAGGCTATTCGGTGCCGACAAATGGAAATATATTTACAGAAGAAGAAGTAAGCGCTATTCAAAACACTGCACTGTCTGTTAGAATGACGTTGATAAATCACAACATCAATGTAAATCAAGATGGTACTGCTACAATAAGTATAGATTACATAGGTCGTCTAGGGTCAGTGACTAACGAAGGTTTTTACAATGTTTTAGCTACAAAAAAAGAGCTGGAGATTTTATCTGGAATTCAAGCAGAACAAGAAGAAGAGGATCAGGATTTAACACAAGCACAGATAGAAAGAAGAAAAAAGGAAAAAGAAGAAAAAATCAAAGAAGAAGCTAGAAATAAGTTTCGAAAGTTTTTGATGTACTTAGACCCTCAGCCCAAAAATCCTAAGTCTGTTAAAGATCTATTCAAACAGTCGAGAATATATAATTTACATTTAGACGAGTATGATATTCTACAGTACGAATTTTATGGTGAAGAGAACATAAACAAAGAACTGAAAGCTTTGGACAAACGACGCACAGAAATACAGGACGAGTCTAAGAAAGGCTCAACTCCACCAAAACCTTCGCCAAAAGCAGAAAAAGAAATACTTGAAATAAACAAGCAGATAAGAAATATAAAAGAAGCAAAAAAACTTAGTAAATCAAACGCTCCTGATTCCTATCATATAGATTATGTATTTTTGGGTGATTACTTGGAGTCCTTGCTGTACAATTCAAAAAGAAACTTATCAGAGGCTATAGTCAAAATACAGAGAACAATACTACGTCCAGAGTCAAAAGTTAAGCCCCTTCAGCAGGCACTAAAAAATTTAGAGACATTTAAGGTTTTATTCGGGTCGTTGGTTCTGAAAACAGGAAAGACCAAAGCGGTTACTATTAATCTAGCAGATATTCCTATATCTTTAAAACTACTGCAGCAATACTTTTTTGATAATGTAGAGCAGCAGTATCAGACAAAGTACACAATTCAAAAGTTCCTAGATGATATGGTTAACATTATAATTCCAAGAGCAATACAGGGCCATGCATACAAAGACGCTCCATTTTTGCCTGAGGGGATAACTGTTCGATCGATGTCTATAACAGGAGAAAACGTTTCAAAACTTTCAGCCAGTGACATCGATGTCGATGTTGATGACTTGCCGGACTTTTTAAAGCGCGCAAGAAAAAAGAAAAAGAGAGATGAAATTGATTACTACGTTGTTTATGCTCAGTCTTCGAAAAAAGATTCCACAGGATTGTCTGGTAATGTAAGAAAAGATTCTAGGAATGGTATATATCATTTCCACCTAGGGAAAAACAAGGGAATGTTAAAGTCGATAAGTTTTTCACAATCAGCTGTACCTTTCAGAAAAGAAGCGTTGATAGTAGAATCAGTGTCTCTGTATGATGAGCTTAAAATGCCCTACACTGCGAACATTTCAATGGTAGGCAACGGCCTTTTTCTACCCGGTGCGGTAGTGTACGTTGATCCCACTTCTGTAGGCTTCGGAGACCCAAGAAACAAAAGATCCGCTGCCTCTAGATTAGGTATTGGTGGATATTACATTGTACTTGGTGTTAACACTGTTTTATCCGGCGGCACTATGTCTACCTCGCTTTCAACTGAATATTTATCTTGGGCTGATGAGGAGAGTAAATTATTCTCACCCATTTCAAGAAAAGTGGAGAGTTCGCCAAATACATCACCAGAATCAACAGAGTCCTTCTCTTCCTCGGAAGAAGATGCACCTTACGAAACTGAGGTATTTGCACAATCAGCGGATCCTTATGACATAATAAGGCAAACAACACAACTAACACCAGATGAATCGACTTACATTATAGAGTCTGAACTATCCACAACTTTTGAAGCTAACCCAGATGTCACCATTGACGTGGACGATAACGGAAACAGAATTTACCGTGTTGAAAAATCTGATGGTAGTGTAGTTGTTGTAAGAAAGAAGGATGCCGGCGGTTACTCAATAAGAACTGGAGGAGTAGACTAGAATGGATTTTAAAGGTGGAAATTCAACCAGTACCAGATCTAGCTTTATAGATAGAAAGAAGTACAAGGAAGAAGTAAAAATTGAAGGCGTAGACTTTATAGATACTTGGTATGAAAAGCCTAATTATGGATTGCTTAACTCTAAGTTCGAGCCGGTTTATCTTAACGTACAGGATGCAGGATTGACTTTGAGAAATTTTGAAGGAGTAACCGATCTGTCAGTTAGAGCCTTGCCTTTTGTGGTAAAAGCCTTTGATGTTTTCAGGTCAGCTTACAATGATGTCGTAGATAACACAAGGTTGTCGTATCCAAAATTTTTGGAAAGCTTAGCGCCAGTTAAAGCGCACATAAACTTGGATAGCGTGTATGAATCGTATATTGATAGTTATATAACACAGACACTTGAACTGCTGCAGGAATCGGCTGCCGAGTTAAAAACTTTTGACCAGGTAATGGAAAAAACACTAGAGTTGTTTGAATTAAATATAAAAGATTTCCCAGTCTCCAGATCTGGATTTCTGTTGTCTGATATATGTCCTGCAAATGTCTCAGGTTTGTGTATTGAGTTAGCGAATTTAAGCTACTCAGAAGACTCTATAAAAGGAGAAATTATTCAGTCAAAGGATTTTCAGTGTTTTGCAGAAAATGCAAACGCCGCGGGATTTTATGTTGATAAAAATGCACCATGGCGCTTGATTGCAAACTTAGAATCTGATATAATGAAAGAAGAAATAAAAAAATATCAAAACAATACAACGGTTGAAAATACCTTAGATAGACTGTTCAGGATGAAGACTCAGTATCAAGACATTTACGATGTGGCAAACATATTTTCTATAATCCATGATCGCTTTGTTGAAGCGAATCCATATATTTACAAAGATGGTGTGATCGTAAAACCAAGAAAAATATCAGGAGATTTATTTACCGAAAAAACTTGGATTCGACTGACCCTTATGGTACGGTCTGCTGAGCTTGGAATTAGCAGGACGGAAGCAGAAGAATATCTTCCACATGTAGAATTTGTGCACGACATGCTAAGTTCTAGATATACTGAGAACAAGTTAAAGCCCGCCGCCGGAGAAATATCAATTTTTTGCACAGAAAGAATTAGACAAATATATGAGAGTCGTGGTACAATAGACTCCTATAAAAAAACTACAATTAAGGACTATTTGTGATACTGCAAACATTGGATATAAAAGATAACTGCACAGGAATCTATCACAACGGAGAGTTTTTGCTAAACAATTTTACTGAAACAGCGAGCAAGTACGATGTAGCATGGAAACACTCCCCGTCTCTGAAAGATGAAAATTACAGATACCTTTACCTTTCTTTGAAAGATGAAGATTTATCTCCGTATTGCAGTGACCCAGATTTGTTTATCACATACAAAAGTAAAATGGAGGCGCACCAGAAAGCGGCAATCACCGCAAAAGTTTCGATGACCGACACTTGTTTTTTTGATCTATTACCAAAACACCAACTTGTTAAGTGGTTTTCAATCCGCGAACAAGCAATGAAAAACCTTGCTTCAACGACTACTAGAGACGATGATTACGATATCCTTCACAAGGCACATGTTTTAACATCAGAGATATCGCATCAGAACCTAACTTTTGCAGGAAAGAACGGCCGGGTTTTATACAACATTTTTGGCTCAGCAACAGGGAGGCTTACAACGAAAAAAGGGTCAGTCCCAGTCCTGACTCTTAAAAAAGAACAGAGAGAAAGCATCACACCTCAAAATGACGCTTTTGTAGAGTTAGATCTAAATGCGGCCGAAGTTCGAACGTTAATGGCGCTATCAGGCCGAGAACAACCACAGGAGGACATACATGCATGGGTAACGAAGAATGTGTTAGGTAACAAGATATCCCGTGAAGAAGCTAAGATTAGGCTGTTTGCATGGTTGTACAACCCCAACTCGTCAGATACCGATTTCGACGGGTTTTTTTCGCGCCAAATTTTTCGGGATTTTTTTGCGGCAGAGGACCAAGTACTTAAAACACCTTTTGGTCGTAAACTAATCGTCGAAGAAAGAAAAGCACAAAATTACTTGCTTCAATCAACAACATCTGATATAGTATTACAAAACGCATATAAAATAATGAAGTTGTTGAAAAGTAAAAAATCTAAAATTGCTTTTACACTGCACGATTCTATTATTATAGATATGTGCAAAGAAGATGCAAATATGTTAAAACAATTAAAAGCTCAATTTGAAGAAACGCCATGGGGTTCATTTGTGAGCACATGTAAAATCGGAAGAAACTTCGGAACCTTAAAGGAGTTGAAGATTTGAAAAGCATTTTAGGTATCGGAAACGCTGGGTGCAATGTTGTAAAGCAGTTATCGCAATACCCTGTATACGAATGTTACTATATTTCAAACGAAATTAAAAAAACATCAAAATACAAATTTGCGTTACCTGACCAGCCGGGCCCTGAAGAGTATGAAAAGCAAGACATGTCCAAGCTGCACAAATGGATTAGCAAAATTAACGATTCGTGTACGATCTTTTTAACAGGAGCGTCAGATTCGTCTTCAATTACGCTTCGTGCATTAGAATGCTTACATAAAAAAGGCGTAAAAATGGATATTGTTTACTTTACGCCTGAAGTAGAGGTTTTGTCAGACACAAAACTTTTAAACGAGCGTGCTGTTAGGGGAATCTTGCAAAATTTTACTCGTAGTGGCTTGTTTGATAAAATTTGTCTCGTATCCAACCTTCGGTTGGAAGAGTTGGCTGGCCCTACTAACGTGTTTGAGTATTACAACCAAATAAATCATGTATTTACAAGCACTTACTACATGTTAGATGTGTTTAAAAACACAAAACCGATTACTTCTACATTTAAAAAGATAAAAGAATCTTGTAGAATTACTACAATAGCTATTTCTTCTTTAGATGGTGAAGATAAATTATTTTTTCCTTTTAATAAAGAGGTAGAAGTGGTATACTATTACGGTATTAACGAAGAAAAGCTAAAAACAGAAGAAAACTTGTTTAGATCAATAACAAATAAAGTAAAATCTAAAATAACGGAAGAAAGAAAGATTTCGTTTGGAATCTACCCCACACAGTACGAAGGCGACTATATCTATGCGGAGTACTTTTCTCCAAAAATTCAAGAAATAGTTGTTGACTCAGAATAAAAAGTAAGATATTATATAAGAAGTTGGTCAGGATATTTGCTGACCTGCTATAGCCGAGAGTGTGCAAAAAAACAACAAACCAATAGGAGGTATTAAATATGGCACTTAATTTAGACGCAATGAGAGCAAAGCTCGATAAACTTAACGGAAAGGGAGATAACGCAAAGAAGAACTTCTGGCGTCCAGAAGAAGGAGAAAGCAATATTCGGATTGTTTCTACTCCTGATGGCGACCCTTTTAAGGAACGCTTTTTTCATTATGGAATTGGCGGTCAGTCATTTCTTTGTCCAAAGAGAAACTTTGGCGATGATTGCCCAGCGTGCAACTTTGCTAATAAGTTGTGGAACGAAGGTACTGAAGAAAGTAAAAGACAAGCAAAGGAGATGTTTGCAAAGCAGCGTTTCTTTTCTCCGGTTCTTGTCCGTGGAGAAGAAGCAGAAGGTATTAGAGTATGGGGTTATGGTAAGATGGCTTATGAAAAGCTGCTCACTATTGTTCTCGACCCTGACTATGGAGATATCACAGACCCTGAAACTGGTAACGACTTAAAGTTGATGTACGGTAAGTTACCAGGTGCTAGTTTCCCACGTACAGACATTCGACCTCGCCCACGTAAGACTGTGCTTTGTGATGATGCAGTCGGTGGTGATGACCGATGTGCTGAGTTGCTGGAAACTATCCCAAACTTTGACGAAATCTTCGAGAGAAAAACTACAGAAGAAGTTCAGTCAATCATGGATCAGCATCTTTCTGGCGAAACCGGCAACCCAGAGGTCCAAAAGTTTGGAGCTAGTAACACATCATCTTCATCAGATTCCGTTGAAGATGCATTTAATGATTTATTAAATCAATAAAGTTTAAAATAATACTGCCCATGTGTTATCATGGGCAGGAATTAATCATTTAGCAGTGACTATTTGATTAATGCTTCTTAAATTTAAAAAGAAAGGAGAAAATATGAGAAGTAACGTAAAAACAACTGAACTTCTTTACTTTTACAGACATTACATTAAAAGTAAGAAAATAAAAGTATTGAGACAGTTTCAAAGAAAAATTTGCTGGACAGAACAAGATAAGAGAGATTTTATTATTTCTATCTTTACCGGCATGGCTACTACGCCAATCACAATTTTAGACATCCAAGATGTCTTTGATTTTCACAAAAGAAATGAGGATGCAAATGAATGTTTCTTTTTCAGAAAATTACTAAAAGACCTTTTCGGGTTTCTTTCGATTGACGGTCAAAACCGTACTGATGCAATTAGAGCATTTATCGAGAATGAGTTTTCAATAACAGGAAATATCAAAAATAAGGACGGAAAGTGGGAATCAGTAAAGAATGTGTTCTACAAAGATCTTAGTCCAAGACTTAAGGATGCATTTGACGACGCATCTTTGTGTCTTACGATTATCTCAGAATGTACACAAGAGGAGATGCACCAGCACTTCAGATCTATCAATTCTGGCACATACCTGAATGCCCAAGAGATGAGAAATGCTTTACCCACAGAAATGTCTGGTATTATTAGAGCACTTGCAGAGTCAACAGAAATTTCTAAAATTTGGAATTACTCTTCAACCCTTACGGCTCAAAAAATTTCATCTTCGTATGACGCAGAATTAGCTGCAAAGTTTTACATGACTTTAGCGCGAGCGAAGGGTAGTGAAAAGACATTTTCAACTAGATCTTTGATTTCCTCATCCATTGATGAGTTCTACAGTTTTGGAACAAAACTCAAAGGCCCTAATTTGTATCGAGAATATCCTGAATATTCGCCTGAAGAGACAAAGAGAGTTAAAGAGATCCTAGAAACAGTAGCTAAAGTTCTGGAATCTTCTTCCTGCCATGCAAACAAGTTACCTGATCGTGCACTTTGGGCGATTGTACTAGCGGCCGCATGGATTTATGACCAACCTGGTTACTCTATTTTAGATGGCCATTACAACAGTTTTTATGAATCGGTTGTTAGAGTAGATAAGGAGTTAGTAGATAGTTCTTCAGTTGCGTTTGGAGATGCACTTTCCACTTGGTAT
>Ga0209348_1000797_pt1 | contig 15845 bp, 4 predicted proteins | sample ETNvirenome_2_30_FD_184065 | JGI IMG/M metagenome (GOLD analysis project Ga0209348, IMG submission 184065) | Marine viral communities from the Pacific Ocean - ETNP_2_30 (SPAdes) (version 2) | ecosystem: Environmental > Aquatic > Marine > Oceanic | place: Pacific Ocean | collected 2013-06-22 | reverse complement strand
GGACTTCATACCTACCTAGCACCCAGTAATGTGTGTGAAGGAGTTGGAGTTTTTGCTTTACACGACCTTCCAGAGGATTTTACGATCTGGAAAGTCACCAGAGAGCAGTGTGAGAAGTATGGATGGGATCAAATACCAAAAAATGTTCATGATTATGTAAATCAAATGACATTTTGTGATGAACAAGGGTTTTGGTTAGACTGTGATCTAGATAGAATGTATCCTGCATACTATGTAAATCATTCTGAAAGGTCAAATGTGCGTCTTGGAGAGTTGAGTGAGTATATAACAACAAGAATTATATTTAAAGGCGAAGAAATTTTATTTAATTATCCAAAAGAACATCAAATCTGGTTATGAGTACACTAATTACTAACCTCCCATCTTACGAAGTATGGGTAAGAAAGGAGTATTTGACCGATCATAAGTCGGGTCATGGCGAATTTGTAAAAGGAGTCTGGGTTTCTGCAAAAAGTATGCCTGGTCGTGCCTTTTATTTTGAGACTTATTTGCCTGAGTACGCTGCGATGTTCGACAAATTACCAATATCCGCTTTTGTCTCGTCCCCTGAGACACCAAAACCTGATATGACGTTGCATAATCTACAGTTTTGGAACTGTATGGACTATGGAGTGGTCGCAGTACAGAAACAATTCATCGGTTCAATGCACTATGAAGTGTATACTAGAGACTTTGGGAATCAAACAGGCACTTATATTTGCACTTTAGACAATTATCACTCTGATGTAGATGCAATTGACTACTCTACGAGTGAACAACCCGCTGAACATAAGTCTCATAACCTTCTAGAACTGGATAATGGGCAGTTTTGCCTCTATCCAAACAACAGAATGAGGATTTACGATAATAGTATTACTCCAGAAACACCAAAAGTGCCTGACTTTAAGGTTTCGACAGTTTATTATCAAGTTGAAAATGGTCATGATCGTGATGGATTGGGTTCAGAAGAGAATTATTTCTGGAAAACTGCAAAAGAAAGGTCACTTGACGTTAGTGTAGGTGCTGGAAATACAGATAATATGGATGTAGACTTTTATAATACAAATTTTATTAGTGGAAATATAGATATTTCAATTGACAACCCACCAGAACTAGGATAAGTGTTATATAACTCACATAAATAAAGTGAGTAAACTATTAATAAATGTACGGGCAAAGGGTTTCAAGGTCATTTAAGGACATCAGTTTGTCTTTTGACCCCCATCCAGTCACTAAAGATCTTCCTGTTCTTCGTAACGAGAGGGCGATAACTCGTTCTGTTCGTAATTTGGTACAAACAATACCTGGTGAAAGATTTTTTAACCCTATTTTGGGTTCTGGAGTTCGTAGACTTCTTTTTGATTTTGTTGATGTGGCAACTGCAGACGCAATTGAAAATGAAATATTAACTACAATTAGTAATTTTGAGACAAGAGTAAATAATGTAACTGTTCAAGTCGAGCCTAGACCCGATGAAAACAATTTCAATATTACAGTATTTTTTGATATTATTGGACAAAGTTTACCATCCCAGAATTTTTCATTCATCCTAGAAGCAACTCGATAATATGCCTTTCACTAAGTTTACAAATCTAGATTTTGATCAAATCAAAACACAAATCAAGAGTTATCTCCGTGCAAATTCCGATTTTAATGATTTTGATTTTGAGGGTTCTAACTTTTCCGTCCTAATTGACACTCTAGCATATAATACTTACATCACAGCATTTAATTCAAACATGATTGTAAATGAATCTTTTCTAGATTCTGCAACAGTTCGTGAAAATGTAGTTTCATTAGCAAGAAATATAGGATATGTACCTCGTTCTAGGTCTGCTGCGAAAGCAAATGTTAGTTTTACCTTTAACACTACATCTACTGCCTCTACAGCAACCCTCTCAGCAGGTCTAGTGTGTGTAGGAACTATTGAAAATAGTAATTATGTATTCTCTATACCAAATGATATTGTTACAACCATAGTAAATGGTGTTGCAACCTTTGATAATATTGATATATACCAAGGAACTTTTCTTAGAAAGCAGTTTGTAGTTGATGGATCACTCGATCAACGCTTCTTACTAGATAATTCTTTCATAGACAGCTCTACAATTGTAGTAAAAGTCAAAGGTTTGTCTGATACAAGTACTCTTGGAAGAGAATATTCACTTTCAAATAATATTTTAAACATAGATTCAACATCAGAGATATATTTAATACAAGAAGCGAAGGATGAAAGATATGAATTACTGTTCGGAGATGGATATTTTGGTAAAAAATTGGAAAATGGTGCAGTAATTACTGCAACTTACATAATTACTGACGGAAAACAAGGAAATGGTCCTACTAATTTCTCATATTCTGGTAGAGTTGTTGATGATTTGGGAAATCCTATAGTCCCTTCAAGCAATATTACTATTAACACCAATTCTGCAGCATCAAATGGTGGAGATATTGAAAGTATTGACTCAATTAAGTATTTTGCACCAAGAATTTATGCTTCTCAGTACCGTGCAGTGACCGCCAGAGACTATGAAGCGATAATTCAGTCCATTTATCCTAATACTGAGTCCGTAGCGGTTGTAGGGGGTGAGGAACTCGATCCACCAGAGTTTGGTCAAGTGCTCATAAGTATAAAACCAAAGAATGGTGACTTTGTTTCTGACTTTGATAAGCAAAATATTCAATCAAAACTTAAAAATTACTCATTATCAGGTATAAATCAAAAAATAATTGATTTAAAAGTACTTTATGTTGAAATTGATAGTGCAGTTTACTATAATAGTTCTCAAATAAGCAATGTGAACGAAGTTAAGAGTAAAGTAATGAGTGTTTTGAATACATTTTCTACTTCAAATATCAATAAATTCGGTGGAAGGTTCAAATATAGTAAGTTAGGTCAAATAATTGATGGATCTGACAGTTCAATAACATCTAATATTACAAGAGTAATCATTAGACGTAATATGAAGTGTTTATTAAATCAATCTGCACAATATGAGTTATGTTATGGTAATTCATTTAAGAAAAATGCAGGTGGTTTCAATATTAAGAGTACGGGATTCACTTTAGCAAATCAAACAGGCACATTATACTTTACAGATGTTCCAGACGCAACTGGTGATATGGGAGTTTTATCCGTAGTTAAAGAATCATCCGAAAATAATGAATATACTGTGGTTGCTAAGTCTGCAGGAACTATTGATTACAAGAAAGGTGAAATTATAGTTAACACATTAAACGTAACATCAACTGTTGCAGCAAATGATGTAATTGAAATACAAGCATTCCCAGATTCAAATGATGTAATTGGTTTGAAAGACTTATATTTGAGTTTTTCTGTATCTGACAGCACAATAAATATGATTAAGGATACAATTTCATCTGGAGAACAGATATCTGGTGTCGGATATAAGACAACATCAAGTTATTTGAATGGAAGTTTAAAAAGAGGAGATATATCAACTACCACTTCTTCTATATCAACTACAACTACTACATCATCAACTACAACAACCACTAGCTCAGGCTCATCATCGTCTGGAGGCGGATACTAAGAAATGATACAAACTGGTTTTGAGAAACGAGTACAGGTTCAACAAATACTTGCGAATCAACTCCCCGACTTCATTCGGGCAGAGAGTCCAAAGACGCTTGACTTCTTAAAACAGTACTATATTTCACAAGAGCATCAATCTGGTGCCACTGATCTTACAGATAATTTAGATCAGTACATAAAATTAGATAATTTAACTCCTGAAGTCATAACTGGAAAGACTACATTATATTCTGGTATAACTTCAACTACAAATAGTGTTCAAGTATACTCTACAAAAGGGTTTCCTGATCAATATGGTCTTTTTAAGATTGATAGTGAGATATTTACATATACAGGACTAACTACAAATACATTTACTGGTGTTGTTCGTGGTTTTAGTGGAATTAGTAGCTATAGAACAGATTTAAATGCTGAGGAACTTCTTTTTGAAGATACTAATCAAGCATCACATGATGCTGGAAAGGAAGTTATCAACTTAAGTTCAAATTTTTTAAAAGAATTTTATAAGAAATTAAAATATACACTTACACCTGGTTTAGAGAACGTAGATTTTGTTTCAAACCTTGATGTTAACAATTTCATAAAAGAAGCGAGATCATTTTATGAAGCAAAGGGAACTGAAGAGTCATTTAAGATATTATTTAAGGTATTATTTGGTGAAGTACCAAAAGTTATAGATTTAGAGCAACATTTACCAAAACCATCATCTGCTGAATTTTTAAGAAGAGAAATAGTTGTTGCTGAAAGAATATCTGGCGATCCTGATAAACTTGTTGGTCAAACAATTAAAAAAGAGTCTGATTTGGAAACTCAAGCATCAGTTTCTGAAGTTGAGATATTTACAAGGTCTGGAATAAGCACATATTTTAAATTAGGTCTATTTGTTGGATTTGATGACAGAGATTTAATTGAAGGAACATTTGAAATTCAACCAAAAACAGCAAATATTAATCCAGTATCAGTTGGATCATCAGTTATTACTGTAGATAGCACTGTTGGGTTTGGATCAACTGGAACTATTCTTTCTGGTGCTAATATTATTACATATTCATCAAAAACAGTTAATCAGTTCTTAGGATGTGATGGAGTTGATAATGCAATGGGTGTAAAATCACCAATAAGGACAAATGATGTCTTTTTTGGTTACGAAGACGGTGATTTAACTAAGAAGGTTGAAATAAGAATTACTGGTGTATTATCAGACGTAGAAACTATTGGTGATGTTACTTCAACTACTGAAGGAGAAAAGATATTTGTTAAAAATGTTGGTGAAAAGATAAAAAATCCTGAATTTAACAAAACATATAAACAAACCTTTGCAAATTCTTGGATTTATAACACAAGTTCTAGATTTTTTGTTGATAATACTAATAATGGATTTAATTTAAAAACTACACCAGATCCATCTGCACTTAAAGTTGGTGATATTGTAGATGTGCTTTTAGGAGCATCTGAAACTGTAGAGTTTGCTGATGCGACAGTACAGACAATAAATGGAAGCACAGTAACATTAGGTGGATTGAGTGGATCACCCTCAGCAACAACTGATTATTCTATACGTAGAAAATTAGAGACAGTAAACAGTAGTGGTGCTCCTTTAGTATATGGAAATGATTTAATTACTGCAGATATTCAAAATTTATATACCGAAAAGGAAAATTGTTTTTATGTAGCGTCTAGTTCCCTTCCATCATACACATTAACAAAAAATCTTGACCAAGCTATAATCACATCTCTTGTATCTACTAATTTGCAAGAATTTAATACCAACAAACTAAAATATAGTGTAATATCATTCAATAGTGATGTTCCATTTAAAACAGGCGAAGAAGTAATTTACAATGCAGAAAATAACACTCTTGATGGATTAGAAGATAGTGCGTCATATTTTGTAAAAGTATTAGCAGATAAGAAAAAGGTACAACTATACAGATCAAGATCATTAATTGATGCAGATAATGCTACTACACCAACTCGTGAATATTTTTCTGCACCTGCAACATCTGGATTTCATAAGTTTACTTTAGTTACTCAAAAGACACAATTTATTCATCCTCAGAAGTTATTACGTAAGTTTCCATATACACCTGATGTAAAAACAGGAGAGAACACTCTAACAGCACCAGGTGCTCTTGGAATGCTTGTGAATGGTGTAGAGGTTATAAACTATAAGTCAGCAGATAAAGTTTACTATGGACCGTTAGAGAGCGTTAGAGTGTATAATGGTGGAACAAACTTTGATGTTGTAAATCTACCATCAGTAACAATAAGCACAGGATTAACCACAGCTCTTGTTCAACCAGTAGTGAAAGGTAAACTTACTGAAGTCTTTATTGATCCACAAGATTTTGATATTAAGAAGGTATCTTCCGTCACTATTACTGGTGGTAATTCTTCTGGTGCAATATTGGATGCTCAACTAGAAGAGAGACATAGAACTCTTACATTCGATGGAAGACAGTCTACAGTGGGTGGCGGTATAGATGTAACTAATGATAATATCACTTTCCCGCAAAATCATAACTTAATAAGTGGCGATGAGATAATTTATAATCGGAATGGTAATACAGCGATTGGAGTTGGTATTAGGACAACTGCATATCAGGACGGTATAAACTTAATTACTGGATTAACACTTAACAATGGATCGGTTTATGTCGCTGAAGTAGTTAATAATAAAACAATTAATCTTTATGAAACCGTATCAGACTACTCTGCAGGTATTAATACTGTAGGATTTACTACTGCAGAAACTTCTGGTATTCATAAATTCAGAACTAAGAAGGCAAATAACACAATTTCTAAGATTTCTGTAGTTAATTCTGGAATAGATTTTGAAAATCGTAAATTAATTGTACAACCAACTGGAATTAGTACTGCACATGATACTATTTTCTTCAAAAATCATGGATTTAGCAGTGGTGAAAAGATAGTTTATTCAACAGATGGCACATCTATAGGTGGTTTAGACACAAATCTACAATATCAAGTAATTAAATTAAATGAAAATGAGTTTAGATTAGCAAATGCTGGTGCAGCAGGAACAATTTCTGCAAATTATGATAGAAATAATTACGTAAATATAGTTTCTGTAGGTAGTGGTAATCAAAATTTTGCATATCCTGCAATTAATATTACAGTAAATGCAGATATTATTGGTGGAGTTGGGGTAATTACTGCAACTCCTGTAATAAAAGGATCAATTTCTGACGTTTATTTGTATAATGCAGGAACAGGATATGGATCTACAACAATTAATTTCCACAAAAAACCAGATATTTTTGTAAAAAGTGGTAAAGGTGCAGAATTAAAACCAATAATTGATGGTGGTAAAATAATAAATGTGCAAGTCACAAATACTGGAAGCGAATATACATCTCCTCCTGATTTAGAAGTTGTCGGTATTGGATCAGGAACTGGTGCAAAATTAAGAGCAGTAGTTGAAAACCAAAAGGTTACTGACGTTGTTGTGCTTAATACAGGTATCGGATATACTTCTGCTACAACATCTATCAAAGTAACTTCTAGAGGTTCTAATGCATCCCTAGAAGCGTCTATAAGGCACCTTACACTTAATAATCATGAAAGACATGGCGATGAGATTTTAGTGGATACAGAGGACGGATTACAGTATGGTATGATAGGATACTCAACTGCAATAGGTCTTTCTGAGTTTGGTGATAATAGTATAGATCACTCACCAATTATAGGTTGGGCATATGATGGAAATCCGATATATGGTCCTTATGGGTATGATGATTCATCGAATTCTAACTCACAAATAAGAAACTTAACAACGAGTTATGTTTTATCAACTTCTAGTGTGGTTGATAGACCATCTGGGTTTGGAAATGGATTTTTTGTAGATGATTATAAGTTTGATAATTCTGGAGATTTAGACAAACATAATGGTAGATATACAAAAACTCCTGAATTCCCAAATGGAGTTTATGCATATTTTGTAGGGATTAATACAAATACACAAACTTCTGTATTCCCACACTACATTGGTGATACTTACAGATCAAAACTAATAGCACAGGAAGTAAATCAGTCATTTGACTTTAATAATTCGGATTTAATTAGAAATACTCTACCATATGCTGTTGGTGATATTGGATCTGATAATGATTTTATTAATGAACCTAATGAAATATTACTACAGAGTTCTACTATTGAATCAGTAACTAGGGGATCAGTTCAATCATTTGATATTCATGAAGCAGGTGAAGGGTACAAAGTAGGTGATCTTGCTACATTTGATAATACCGATACTAATGGTGGTGGTATTAGTGCATTTGTTGATTCTGTTACTGGAAAAACTGTAGAGAATTTATCTACAATTATTGAAGATTATCAAAATGCAAAATTAGTTTGGAATAAATCTGGAGAAATATCTGTACATAATAGTCAACCACATACTTTATTAGATAATGATACAGTTGTTATTTCTGGAATATCAACATTTATTTCAAAACTTACAGGTGAACATGTAATTGGTGTTTCTTCTGAGAAGACAAAATTAATTTTAGATACTCCATCTATAACTGCAGCAGGTATTGTTACTGATATTTACGTATCTACTGTACCAAATATATCTGTAGGATCAACTATTGGTATTGGAACTGCTAGATTATCTGTTTTAAATGTATTCTCTGATAGAAAAGTAATTCGTGCAATCACAGAACATACTGCAGGAATTCATACAGCATCCACAGAATTAGTAGAAATTACTGATAAATTCACAATTCCTCTCAAAACACCATATTTTGAATCTAAATTAGATGATAAAGTATTTTTCAACCCAACTCAGGAACTGGGTATAGGAACAGTTTCTGGTCAGAGTGGTATATCAACAATAGTAATTGGTAATATACCAATCCCAACTTCAATACCAAATCAAAGTATATTCATACCTAATCATCCATTTGTACAAAATCAACAAGTAATTTTAACAAAAGGTGGTAGTACAAGAATAGTTGCATCAAATACAGGTGATAGTGCTACATTTAATATTCCTGAAACAGGTGAAACTCAAACACTGTTTATAATTAATAAGTCAGAAAATTTAATTGGACTAACAACCGAAGTTGGTTTAACAACAAGCACTGATGGGTTATTCTTCAGATCATTCAATTCAAACAATAATGACACTGATTTTCAATATTCAATTGAATCAAACTTCACACAAGAAACTGCTAGAGTTGAAAAAATAAAATCAACTGTTTCAATATCGACTGCTCATGGATTAGAAAATGGAGATATTATAACTCTTACAGTTAAACCAAAACAATCTTTAGGAGTTGGAACATCAGAATCACTATTAGTTAAGTATAATTCAGATCATGATAAGATTTTAATAAATCCAATATCATTCGGGTCAACTGCTGTAAATTTAACTAAGAATGAGTTTGAACTTACATCTCATGACTTTAGAACTGGTGAAAAAGTATTTTACAACTCAAGTAGTTTTATAAGTGGATTGGGAACTGGATCTTACTTTGTTCATAGAGTTGATGATAATAAATTTAACTTATCTTTGACTAGAAAAGATAGTTTAACTGAACCTCCTTTAATTATAAATTTAGGATCACAAGGATCTTCTCATGAAATAAGCAAAATAAATCCAAAAATACCTGTAATCAAAAATAATAATTTAGTATTCAATATGGGTGACGCATCACTCAGTGGATATGATATGAAGATATTTTATGATAATACATTTAATAATGAGTTAGTTTCTATTGGTGCGACCACAGGATTCAGTGTTGTAAGTTCTGCAAGCACAGTAACTGTCTATTATAATGATGCTCTACCATCAAAAATTTATTATTCTCTTGAAAAATCTGGATTTATTAGTACAGCAGATACGGATGTATCAAATTATTCTGAGATAGTATATGAGGATAGTAGTTACAATGACTCCTACACCATATCTGGTGTTGGTGCAACTACTTTTGATATATCTGTAGGCGAATCGCCAGAACAATTGTCTTATGTAAAAACAACTGCAGATTTAACTTATACTACTAAATCATATGCGGTAGAAGGTGGTGTAGGATCACTCAATCTAACATTTGGTGGTGCAAACTATAAGAAACTACCAGAATTTGTAAGTATCGCATCTACAAGTGGTATCAATGCAGATGTCATTCCTGTTTCAACAGAAGTTGGTAGAATTAAAGAATTTAATATTAATGATCAAGGTTTTGACTTCTCTGCCGATAAGACATTAAATCCAGAAGTTTATATTTCACCAAATATCACTGTAGTGGATCGTAATGAAATTACTAGTATTGATATACTAGATGGTGGTAAAGGATATACATCTCCACCAGATTTATCCTTAGTTAATCCATCTACTGGAATTAAGTATGATACTGGAGTTCTAAAAGCAAAAATACAAGGTTCTGCTATTAGTGAAATAGAAATACTTGAAACACCTGTTGGGTTGAATGAAGTCACAAATATAGTTTTTGCAGAGAATGGTGATAATGGTATTGGTATAAACAGTTGTTTCTCAAATACCACTGGTATTGTGACATGTTTCTTAGCAACTCCGATAACTGGGTTTAGTGCAAATCCATTTGCTGTTGGTGATAAGGTATTCGTGGAGGGAATAGTTAACATATTGAATAATGGGGATGGATTTAATTCTGCAGATAATAAGTATAATTTCTATGATGTGATAGCATATTCAAATACAAATCCTGCAAAAGTAGTATTTGATGCATCACAGTTCGTATCAACTAATCCTGGTATTGCAGTTACTTCACAAAACTCCTTCGCATCAGTTATTAAGAAGGATGATTATCCAATATTCAAAGTAACACAATCAGCTAAAGCATTCATTGAAGGTGAAAGAGTATTTACTAAGGTTGGATCTACATTTGTAGAAAGAGATTTAATTATAACAGAAAACTTAAATGATACTGTCAAAGTCTATGGAACGTACGATTTAAGCGTAGGTGATCAAATCTTTGGTCAAAATTCAGGAACACTTGCAACTATTAAGTTACTTAAAGACAATAAAGCAACATTCAAAGTTGATTATTCTTTACGTAAAGATACTGGTTGGTCTGATGATATTGGTAAACTTAATCTAGACTATCAAGTATTACCTGATAATGATTACTATCAAAATTTATCATATACAATTAAGAGTAGTCAGACTTTTGATAAGTTATCTTCATCTGTAAACGGTTTATTGCACCCAACAGGTCTTAAGAATTTCTCAGATACAGGAATAACAACAGTAACTAAAGTATCAATAGGATCAAGTGTAGATTCAACTAGCACTGCTACATTAGATATAGTAAGTGAAAAGAGAGTTGATACTCTTAATTTCTTTGATCTTGGTATTGATATTGATACACTTCCTGATGATATCAATCCAACTAAATCTAAGTTTATCAAGTTTAATAATAAAAAATTATCAGACTTCATTAATTGTATTAGTAACAGAGTTCTTTCAATTGATGATTTCAGTTTAGAATTTTCAAATGCAGGTGGTAATGAGTCTGAATTATTTGCTGATGCTCATGATTACAATATACTTGATGGGTATTCAAGATTCTTAGTTCAAGTTATTGATCCTGCAGGTAGTGAGAGACAGGCAACAGAAATTATTACATTACCATCTCCAACAGGAGATATTATTACATTTGAGAAAGGATCTCTCGATAATAGATCTGATCATCAAATTGCAAATTTAGAAGGTGATTTAACTGACAGTACACTCAGTCTTAGATTTACACCTTTTGAAAAATTCAATACTGATTATGATTTGAAAATTATTAAAAATAAATTTACATCTTCAGGTATTGGATCTACCTCTATTACAATAGGTTTTGTTGATTTAATATCATCAAATCAAACAATTAGTACAGGATCTACCTCTAATTTACTTTATAGAGAAGCAGGAAAAACTGAATCATTATTTGTTAATGCTGAAATATTAAATGGAACTACTAATGAAAGAACTTATGCAGAAATATTCATAGATCACGATGATACTAATACTTTTACATCAGAGTTTTACTTTGATAATGATTCAAATGATTCAATATCTGATAGATTTATTGGTACTTTTACGTCAAGTATAAGTTCTGGAATATTAACTCTTGATTACACAAATACTGATCCTAATGATGTTACTGTAAGAACAAAGATAGTTGGATTTGGAACAACTGCTTCAGGAATAGGAACACATACATTCAAAGCAACTGGACAACCTGATACTTCTGTAAATTCTGCTAGATTACAAACAAATTATGTAAGTATTGCCTCTACTGGAACTGTGTTTAGTGTTCTTAAGTCTGATGTAACTACAATTAAATCAACTGCAAAGGTTGGATACGGAAATAGTTCTGCCTTACATCAATTCTTGATTATTAACGACACAACCGATTCATACATTACTCAATATCCATTTTTACCTGTAGGGACTGGTAATACAACTGGAATTGGTACTTTTGGATCAGAATTTAGTGGTTCTAATTTAAATGTTAGATTTTTCCCTGACGCTGGTGTTTCTAATGTTACAGTTCAGACACATAGTGAGATAATTCAGACAACAAGTGATTTTGTTAATTTACCAGAAGTTTTATCTTATGGTACAGTGAGTGAAGAGGTCATAACATCCGCTTATAATGCTCGAAATGGAAATAGAGTTAATAAGACTGATTTTGAAGTCAAGCATGAAGGAACTCCAATATTTCAAAAAACATTTGATCCAACAACATCATTAAATGTATCAACTGGCATATTTAATGTACCAAATCACTTCTTTAATACTGGTGAAAAACTAACATATGCTGCAGGATCAACATTCTCAGGTGTTACAGCAGCGAGTCTACAGACTGGTGGTAGTAATATTCCAACAACTGTATATGCAATAAAGAGTGGATCTGATGAATTTAAATTAGCAACATCAAGAAATAATGCTCTTGCAGGAACTGCTATTGGATTCTCTACTTTTGGTTCAGGAAATGCTCATACACTTGAAATGGATAAAAAGTTGACCAAAGCTATCATATCTTTAGATGGTGTTGCTCAAAGTCCAGTAGCATTTACAAAACTAACTTACACACTTCAAGATAACTTTGGGTCTGTGGGTGCTGCTGAGACAGTGTTCTCATTATCAGGTATCGGAACAATCGCTAGTGGTGATCTACTTAAAGTTGATGACGAGTTCATGAAGGTTAACTTAGTGGGTTTAGGAACTACTGCAGTTGGACCTATCACAGGATCAGGTACATTCAGTCTTGTTAATGTTGATAGAGGTGTAGTAGGATCAACTGCTGCATCACATAATGATGCTGCAACCGCTAGAATTCACTTAGGATCGTACAACTTTGTAGGTAGTAAGATACATTTCACTGAACCACCATTAGGTAATAGTACAAATGTTATTAATGATCAGACTCTCATCCCTGAAGCTAGATCTACATTTGGTGGAAGAGTCTATACCAGACAGGATTACACAACAAACACTGTATTCGATAATATCAGTAGAGACTTCACGGGTATTGGTGCAACATATACTTTAACCGTTGGTGGTGCAAATACTACAGGTATTGAAACTGGAAGTGGTGTTTTATTCTTGAATGATATATTCCAGACACCTACAACAACTAATAATTCTGGCAATATTTACGATTTTACAGAAGGTGCGACAGGAATCACAAGTGTTACATTCACAGGTATTACTGATGGAAGTAATAATTTAATAATATCAAATGAGGATGTAAATAAGAACCAATTACCAAGAGGTGGTGTAATTGTATCACTTGGATCTACAAATGGATTAGGATTTGCACCATTAGTTGGTGCAGCAGTCACTGCAGTCAAGAATCAAAGTGGTACTATAACTGCTGTTGGTATTGGAACTATGGATACACATGGTTCTGGATATAGAGGCACTGTAGCGATTGGTGTAACAGATGTAGCGTATGAGCATAGATTTGAGAGTGCTGGTATAGGATCTATAAGAAAAGGAAACTTTGCAGGTCCTGCATATACAGCAACTAATGCAGTATACACTTCATTTAGCGGTGAGTTTGTAATTACAATACCAAGTCATAACTTGGTTGTGAACGATACTGTTGGTATTGATACTGGTGGTATTGTCTTCAGATGCTCAAAGGATCATTTCCAAACCCTACATCCATATCCACGTTCAGGTCCTACACCAACATCCACAAATGGAGATCCAATAGTTGGTATACAAACTACAATCACTGCAATTACAGATAATACAATCACAATTAATGTTGGTGCTGGTGGTGGAGCAGGAACAGGTGCTGTTGTTAATGCAACAGTGGGCGTGGGTGGAACACTTACATTTGCAGTTGCATCTGGTGGAACTGGCTACGTACAACCGCAGATCAACATACCACAACCATCATATGAGAACCTAGAGGTAGTTGGTGTATCAAGATTGGGCGTTGGTGCGACAACTGAGACAGGTAGCAATTTACTCGTAAGTGTTGACGTAGCAGCAGCAACTACAGTTGGTATCGGATCAACCCTTCGTGAAGTAACATCATTTAAGATTGCTAGACAAGGTTATGGATTTAGAAAGGGTGATGTATTTAAACCAGTAGGTCTTGTAACTGATCGTGGACTTGGATCTGTTGTTCAAGACTTTGAACTGACAGTTCTTGAGACATTTACTGATTCATTTGCATCATGGCAGTTTGGTGAGTTAGATAATGTTGATTCTATAAGAAATCTACAAGATGGGTCAAGAACAAGATTCCCATTAGAATTTAATAAAGAATTGCTAAGTTTTGAGACGACTAGCACTGAAATAGATCTTAATGCTGTTTTATTGATATTTGTAAATGGTGTAATACAGGAACCTGGTCAACATTATCAGTTTGAGGGTGGTACATCATTCACATTTAGTGAAGCACCAGAAGAAGATGATAAAATTGATATATTCTTCTATAGGGGAAAACGTGGAACTGATAGTGTATCTGTAAATATAATAGAATCTGTAAAGCAAGGTGATATTCTCACTTTAAATAAAAATGATACTATTTCTGGAACACTTACACAAGATCCAAGAACAATATACAATATCACAACATCAGATAAAGTAGAGACTAATTTATACACAGGATTGGGTATCAGCACTGCTCCTAGACCAATTAGTTGGACTAAACAAAAAGTAGACAAGAGTATTGCAGGTGTAAATGTATCTAAAGCAAGAGATTCTATAGAACCATTGGTTTATCCAACTGCTAGAATCATTAGTGACCTCTCTACATCTGGAACAGAATTATTCTTAGATAATGGAAGATTGTTTGATTACGAAGTTGGAAGTCCCATTAGTATTGATGCTTTATTAGTTAATACTTCAGGTGATCCAGTATCTGCAGCAATAACAGCAACTGTATCTGCAGCAGGTACAATCAGTGCACTCACGATTGGAAGTGGTGGATCTGGTTATACAGGTGCAACAGTTAATGTTAAGATATCTGCCCCAAGTGCGATTGGTGTAGGTGTAGGTACAACTGCTGCTGCTACTTTGAGTGTTGTGAATGGATCTTTATCTGGTACAGCAAATATTACTAATCCTGGTCTTGGATATACACATTCAATTCCACCACAAGTAATTACTGCCCTACCTTCAGTATCTCTTGAAAATATTACTAATGCTGGTGTTGCAACTGGATTCTCTGGTATCATTACTGGAATACAGACAGCAACAGGTATTGGTGGTAATCCACTTGCATTAGAATTCTTTGTTACTGATCCAAGTATTTCTGCTCTTGCAGCAAATAATAGGATACTAGTATCAGATACTGTGACTGGATTTGGAATAACATCTATTGATGGTCACAATTCATCAACAGTTGGTATAGGTACAACATTCTTAAATAATGTATATAAAGTTGACGCATTCTCAAGAGTTGCAAATGCAGGTATAGTTACTTGTAATGTTTTATCAACTACAAGTGTAGTGGGTATTGCAACCACTGGTTCAGCAACTAATCCTTGCGGAACATTATCATTCGGAAAAATTTCTGGATTTACAAGATCGAGTTCTCCAATATCCATTGGAGTAACTGGGTTAAATATAGATGCAGGTCTTTCTACCTTCCCAATATTACAGAGACGAGGGACAGGTTTAAGGGATACTGGTGGATTAAGTAAATAACCATAGTCTCTAACGTATAAATATAGAAAAAAACCCAATTCGATGGCCGCTATTGTAACAGATCAGTTTAGAATATTAAATGCTAGTAATTTTGTAGATAACGTTACAGACTCTAACAAT
>Ga0209348_1000796_pt1 | contig 15847 bp, 9 predicted proteins | sample ETNvirenome_2_30_FD_184065 | JGI IMG/M metagenome (GOLD analysis project Ga0209348, IMG submission 184065) | Marine viral communities from the Pacific Ocean - ETNP_2_30 (SPAdes) (version 2) | ecosystem: Environmental > Aquatic > Marine > Oceanic | place: Pacific Ocean | collected 2013-06-22 | reverse complement strand
AACTGCAACTGCACCTGCTGTACTTTTTGTAAAAGGTGGATTATATGAAGAGGTTCAACTTCCAATTATTATTCCTGCATTCACAACAATTGTTGGTGATAGTTTAAGAGCAACAATTGTTAAACCAGGTTCTGGTCTTGATTCATCAGGTTCAGTTTTGAATACACGTTCTATATTATTCCGTTGTAGTAACGCTGTTATTCTTCAGGATATGGTTCTTGAAGGAATGGGTGGATATACACCAGGAAGTCCTGCTTATAAACCTGAAAGTGCGACAGTTGGTGGAACATACTTTGCTCTTAACGCTGCAAGTCCTGTTATCAACAAATCTCCGTATATTTACAATATTACATCTTTTGGAGATGGTGCGACTGGTGCAGTTATTGATGGTGCATTACACTCTACTGGTAATCGAAGTATGCTTTTCCATACTTATACTGCGATTCATAATGATGGACTTGGAATTTGGGCAAAAGCAAATGCAAATGCAGAATTAATATCAACGTTTACTTATTATTGCACCATCGGTTTATCTGCAACTGGTGGATCGAAGATGAGATCATTAAACTCCAGTAGTGCATATGGTGAGTATGGAGTTTATTCTGCTGGATTTGATGCGAGTGAAACAGCAAATCAAGGTGTTGTTAGAGGTACGATGTTGTCATATTCAAACGTATTGACAGCTGACTTCACCGCTGGTGAGCAGATTGCGGGAGCTTCTTCAGGTGCAACTGCATACGTTGTAAACGTACAGGCAGAACCAAAGAGAATGTATATTGTTGCAAAATCTGGTACATTCTCATCTAATGAAGTTGTCACTGGTCAAACTTCAGGAACGACTGCAACTCTTGTTGCTGGTACAGTCGAGGCTAATCAGACAGGAAGAATTCTTGTTTCAACCTTTACAACGATACCAACCGCTGGTGATGCTCTGCAATTCGCCACAACAGATGGTAACGCTTTTCAGATTCAATCAGTTAGTACGGTAACAGCAAATAGTGTTGTATATCGAGTATTAGTATTTTCAACATCAAGAGCAACACCCGTTGCTGATGGTGTTGCCCTTCAAGTCAGAAAAGAATTTAGTTTGATACGTTTAACTGGTCATGACTTCTTACAAGTAGGTACTGGTGGAACGGATACAACAAACTGGCCAAATAATCCAACACAAGCAGCATCACAAGCAGACCAAGTTATTGTTAACGCAACTGACCCAGGACGAGTTTACTATACAGCAACTGATGATTTAGGAAACTTCTATGTTGGAGATCAATTCCAAGTAGATCAGGCGACGGGTAATGTTACTTTGGATGCATCTGCATTTGACTTAGCTGGTCTACAATCATTAAGATTAGGATCTGTTGGTGGATTGATTGGTGCTTCTGTTGATGAATTTTCAACTGATGCAAACCTTACTCAGAATAGTAACACTAAAGTTCCAACTCAGGCTGCTGTTAAAGGATATGTTGATACAGTTAATCTTACTACTCCAACTGGAGGAACCTTTGGTGTTGTTGGTATCTTAACTGCAAATAGTGCTGTATTCTCTGGTAATGTTTCTGTAGGTGGAGCATTAACATATGAAGATGTAACAAACGTAGATTCAATCGGTATAATCACTGCTAGAAGTAACATAAATGTAGGAACTGGTGTTACATTTACTCCTGCTGGTGCTGGATTCTTTGCTGGTATCGTTACTGCATCACAATTAAGTTGTTCAACACTAACTGCATCAAACTTTGGAACTGTCAATGCAACAAGACTTGTCACAAACGAAGTTGTTGAAAAAGTTTTGGTTGATGGTTCAACTGCTCTGAATGGAACATTTAATCTAAACCTAGCAACTAACGCTGTCTATTTCTTTACACCAAATGCCACTGGTAATTTCACATTTAACTTTAGAGGAGATGGTAGTACTTCACTTAATAATACATTAGCCGTTGGTGAGTCACTTACAGTAGCGATTATTACGACACAGGGTGGATCTGCATACTATGCTAATGGTCATCAAATTGATGGATCTTCAGTCACACCTTTATGGGCAGGTGGAACAGCACCATCTTCAGGTGACACAAGTTCGAAGAACGTATATACATATACAATAATAAAAACTGCTAACGCTACTTATACTTTACTAGCACAGAAAACTAAGTTCGCATAAAAATTATGCCTTTTTTGCAAACATTTGGAGCAGGAGCGAGTAGAGGGTTCACTTCTGGACTTATATTCGGTCAACAAACTGCAACATTTAATTATACAGGTTCAGTTCAAACTTGGACTGTTCCTGCAAATACACAATCAATTTATGCCTATGTATTTGGTGCGGGTGGAGCTGCAACGGGTGACACTGGTAGTACTAGGGGGGGTGCAGGTGGATATACAGTTGGAAATATAAATCCTGTGGTTGGTTCAACAATGAAAATAATAGTTGGTGGTGGTGGAGTAGTAGCATCTCAAAGTAATGGAGCTGGTGGTGGATATAGTGCTGTTGCAACACCAAACTGGGCTGGTTCAAATGTTAGCACTGATCATGGAGCAATTATTCTTGCTGCAGGTGCTGGTGGTGGAGCAGGTGATCATGAACAAGCTGGTGGAGCAAATGTTTTTGCTGGAGCAGGTGGAGGAGCTACGGGACAGCAAGGTGGATGGAATGGTGCAGCGAGAAGTGGAGCTGGATTAGGTGGTACACAATCTGCAGGAGGAGCATATCCAGGTCAAGCTGGTGGCGGATCTTGCACTGCAGCTAATTCGGGAGCATCTTGCTCTGGTGCTACTTTGAGAGGTGGAACTGCGTGTGGTGCTGGTGAGGCTGCAGGAGGAGGTGGTTGGCCAAATCAAATTTATGGAGGTTATTGGGCATGTCCTGCTGGTGGTAATGGATGTAATGGTGGAGCAGGTGGTGGAGGATACTATGGTGGTTCTGGAGCAGGTCATACCCCTGCAGCACAAGGTAATAGTGGAAGTGGTGGAGGAGGTTCAGGATATACTGGAGGATCTGGATCATATACTACATCAAATGTAGGAACTTTTGGTGGTAATGAGCACAATGTTGCATCACAAGCAACAAATAGTGGATATTTGGGAAGTGGAGTATCTTTGGGAGGTGTTTTTAACACAGATCATGGAAATGGCACTCATAATGGTGCTCATGGTAAAGTTGTATTAGTCTTTATTGCACCTTTATGATGATACGTAGAGATGGAAAAGATAATAACCATCAAAAAATAAATCCTGAATTAAACAAATATAAAGCACAAGCTGAAAAATCTATTAAAATATGCTATACTTGTGAGCAGTGGCGACCAAATCAACGAAGATGTGGTGTCTGTGGATGTTTTATGGACTTAAAATCAATTGCATATAAATTGTTTGCTCCTGACATACCCACTTGCCCTCTTGGTAAATGGTAATTTTTCTTTATTATGGATGTTGTTTATTTTTTCCCTTCTTGTGTTTGGGTTGAGCGAGTTAAGTTTGATCAAAAAGAATTAATTAAATCAGTCAAAGACTTTTCAAAAAATAATAAGTCAATCGATATTTCAAATGATGGTGGATATCAATATGATGATTATAAAGATCAAAAGTTGAGTGCTCAAGTTATATCTAGAATTCCTAGAGTTGAAAAAAATAAATTTATAAATCCAACCATTCATATGTGGTTAAATGTAAATTCAAAAGGTGATAGTAATATCAGACACACTCATTTCAACTCTAGTATTTTATTATCAGGTGTATTTTATGTGAAGGTTCCTCCAAATTCTGGCAATATTCGTTTTTATGATCCAAGAGGCATATCAATCCATAACCCTCCTGATAATCAATACTACTTTGATGGTACTGAATATAATTATATTACTCCAGAAGATGGTATGCTTTTATTTTTCCCTTCTTGGTTTGAGCATAGTGTAGAGAAAAGTGAATCAGATGAGGAAAGAATGAGTATTGGATTTAATATATTTGTTGAACATATAAATAATCAAAAAGTATAATGTCATCAGAGATACGAGCAAATACATTAAAGAATCGTGTTGGTTTATCTACAATCAATATTACCAACACAGGTATTGTTGTATCTGGTGTTGCAACTGCAACAACTTTTGTCGGAAATTTAACAGGTAATGTCACAGGTGATGTAGGTGGTAATTTAACAGGAAACGTAACAGGTAATATAAACAATACAACTTTATTACTTCAGACTGGTGGTTATGCGAGGGTTAACATCGACTCTGATGGTAAAGTTGGTATAAATGAATCTAGTCCATCAGCACAACTTCATGTAGAAAATGATAACGCTAATGCAAGTACATACTATTTAAATACTGATGCAACAGTATTGATTCAAAATAAAAATTCTAATGCCTCTGCAAAAACTGTTTTAAAACTTGAAGGTCCAGTAGGAGGTGGTGACTGTGCACTTGTTTATGGTGATAGTTCTGCTAATTTGATATTTTCAGATAGAGAAAATGAAAGACTTCGCATCGACTCAGGTGGTCGATTATTACTTGGACATACTTCATCACAAGATGTTTACGCAACTTCAAAACTACAAATACAGGGAACAACTGCTGCTACTAGTTCATTGTCTTTACTTAGACATGGAAACTCTCCTTATCTAACATTAGGTAGTAGTGGTGGAAGTTCTCTTGGTGCTGTAAATGCTCTTTCAAGTGGTGATCGTATAGGTCAAATTTCTTTTGCTGGTGCGGACGGAACAGATATTAATACTCACGCTGCCTCAATTTCTGCATATGTTGATGGGTCTGTAAGTAGTAACAATGTACCTGCACATATTAGATTTAACACAGGTCCGTCTGAAACTGAAAGAGTAAGAATACAAGATGGTGGACTAAGAATGAATGGTGGTTCATACATCGTAGAGTGTAGTGAAGGTGGTGGTGGTACAACTAACAATAATACCAAAATAATGGATCAAAGAAGATGGATGTGGTATGGTGCATCTTCAACAACTCACACTGTTGCAAGAGTTGCAAAAGCAGCAAGTGGACAACCAGGAGATGGAGATTCGCAACTAGCAGCATGGATAGTGACATATACAGCAAGAAGTATGTATAGTTTTAACAGTGATGGTGGTTATAGTGTAATGAAAATGAGAACTGGTAGATTTGATTATAATGATGATGAGGTTCGCTTCTCAACGGAACAAGATACACTGGGAACTGGAGGTGGTAGTCAAAATCCAACCATCGTATTCACTGACGAAGGAAGTGGTGTGGTTAGAATTGATATTACTAATCCATCATCAACTCACTCATTTGGTGAAATAAATTTGATGACTTACGATTGTAGAATCACATTACCAACTGGATAAATAATCAAAAAGTAATATGGCAATGACCGTCCACTTGACACCTTGAAAAAACTGATATATAATAAAGTCAAAATATATTTTCACAATGGCAACTGAGCAACAAAATCATTTAAAGTCTGTTACTGATCAAGCACAAGGTTTGGTAAATGAAATTAATCAACTTGAAGGACAGGCAAAAGCGAAAAGAGATATGCTTTTAAAGTTACAAGGAATAGTTGAATATCTTCAGCAAACAGGTGTACAATTACCAAAAGATGAAGAAGAAGTGCCTGTTGTAACACCAGAAACTGAAACATCCGATTCATAATTATAAATAGAGAAAAAAGAATATGTAGATGGCATTAATAGGTCGCCAACCATCCTCTGGTGCATTTTTAAAACTAGACGATATAGCAACTCAGTTTGATACTTCAAAAACAACATTTAACCTAACGTTAGGTGGAGAGCAATTTTTTGCTGGAAATCCATATACCCTTCTAGTATCTCTTGGGGGTGTGATTCAAGAACCTATATCTGCTTATACAATCGTAGAAAATCAAATAAATTTTGCAGAACCTCCACGAGCAGGTGCTGATTTTTTTATTGTAGTTCTTGCTACGACAAATGTAGCTGCACTTCGCTCACTTACGATTGGTCGAAGGAGTGCTGCAGCACATACGATAGATTTACACGGACGCTCAATGGCTGTAACGAGTCGTAATGGAACAGTAAATCCTATCGCTTTTAACCTAGCATAAATAAAAAGAAAGGATAACCGAACGTAATGGCAGATAGATTTCCGTTAATACTGAATACAAGTGCGAATCAGATACAGGAGATTGCGTCTGGAGATACTCTTGATTTAACAGATGTAAATATTTCAAACGCTGGTGTAATTACTGCAACATCATTCGCTGGAGATGGATCAGGATTAATTGGTGTTGCGTCAACAGATAATATTGTAACAGGAACAGCAGCAACATTTAATACATTTCCTATTGATATTAATGCAGGAATGGATGTTGCTGGTGTATCAACATTTACTGGTAACATTGATGCAAACGGAGACTTAGATGTAGATGGTCATACAAACTTAGATAATGTAAATATTGCAGGTGTTACCACAATTGGTAATTCGTTATTTGCTAATGGAAATCTAACTATTTCTAATGCTGCACCAACAATTACTTTGACGGATAGTGATGCTGATGATTACGCTATACAAGTTAATGGTGGATCATTTATTATCCATGATACGACAGCAGGAGCTACTAGACTTTCAATAACTGATGCTGGTAATGTTGATATAAATGCAGATTTAGATGTAGATGGTCATACAAACTTAGATAATGTAAGTGTTGCAGGAGTTACAACATTTACTGGCGATGCAACATTTAGTGCTAACGTATCAATTGGTGGAACATTAACATACGAAGACGTAACTAATATAGACTCTGTTGGAATAATCACAGCAAGGAGTGATGTTAAAGTTGGAACTGGAGTCACAATAACACCTGCTGGAGCTGGATTCTTTTCTGGTATTGTAACAGCAACTAGTTTTAGATTACCCTCAGACAAATTAACCTTGACATACGGGTCACAGGCACCAGCACCTCAATTTGGTGGTGGCACTCAGGCAGCCAAAATACGATCCAGTAATTGTGACTTAATAATTCAAGCTGGTGGTGCACAGACGACTCGACCTTACATTTATATGGGTAATAGTAGTCAAAGAGTTGATATCGGTGATGGTAGTGATGTCACAGACCCATATGTACCAACTTTTCAAAATGGCATTAATTTATTTGGACCTGTCAGAATGATTGGTGCTAATGTTGGTATTGGAACCACTAATTCCGACGCAGCAGTAACTTCAGCAAACACGAATAAATTATCAGTCGGTATTGTTTCTGCATATCAGTACTATGGTGATGGTTCAAACTTATCAGGCATTACAGTTGGTATCACAACAGAGCAAGTAACCCCCTCTTCAAATGTCGCAACATTAGATTTATCAAAAGACGAACATAAAATAGTCGCAAGTGGTACATATACGATTGATGTAAATGGTGGAACTGAATCAGAAAGTCACGTAATAAGAATTGAAAACTCTGGTATATCAACAGTTGGATTCAGTACATACTTTAAGTTCCCATCAGGAGGTACACCCGCATTACCAACAGCAAGTGGTGCAATTAGTTTAATATCGTTTACAGTTCATAAGGTAGGGTCAGTCGGAATTGCAACAGTCTTATTAGCTGGTGCATCAGTAAACTATAGTTGAGGTAGAAAATGAGTAGAGCATTTGTACCTCACATCATCACAGACGATAGTGCAGCAGGTGGTCAATTAATTGATGGATCTTTTAAATTTGAAGGAGCAGGTTATCCAGGTAGTCTTTCCAGAACTCCCACAAGTATAGGAAATCGAAAAATATTTACATTCAGTTATTGGATGAAGCAAACGAATGATAAAATACATCATTTTTTTCAACAACGTGTAGATAGTAATGGTTCGCAACAATATGGTATTCAAACTAGATTACGTACATCTGGTGATATGGATGATATTATTTTCCGTGTATTGGCACAAGAGAGTGGTAATAAGTTAATTCTTGATTCAGTCGCTACTATTTCAGATGAGGGATGGTATCATATTGTTGTAGCAACCGATACAACACTTGGAACAAATACAGAGAGAACAAAAGTTTATATTAATGGACAAAGAATTACAGAATGGTATTCACCTGTTTATTTTGATCAACATTATAATACAAGTATTAATAATACTGTGAGAAGTCTCTTAGGATGCCAGAGACCAAATTCAAGTTCAACACTTAGTAATCATTTTACTGGATATATGTCGCAGTTCTATATGGTAGACGGACAGGCATTAGTTCCAAGTGATTTTGGATATACAGAATCACAGACTGGCATTTGGAGACCTAAAAAATATGTACCGAAAAAAATAAACAACGGAACAACTTGGAGTAGTAATGCTACTGTGTCAAACTTTAGTAGTGGAAATGCTGCTAATGTTTTTGACGGTGATCCTCTTGACTATGCAATTATAAACAGTTCAGATGCAAGTAATAATCATCTTACACTTTCATCAGTGAATGTTGTTGCATCTAAGGTAACTGTTTGGGTATCAAACTCTGGTAGTGATATTCAAGTTTATATAAACGGATCTCTTGTGGGAACAGTTGCAACAGGAGATATGACTAATAATGTTTCAAAACCATTTTCTTTTACCTTCACTGAAACAACTGTATCAACAATTAAAGTACAAAGAGGTGGTTCAACATCTGGATGGATTATCTATGCAATCAACTTAAATGATGTAATGTTAATTGATGGAGATACATCTAATGTGGGTGTGAATGGTTTCTATCTACCATTTGATGGATCAGATTTAGCTGAAATTGATAAGTCAGGAAATAATAATCACTTTACTGTTTCTGGGATGAAGACAAGTGTATCTTTAGATAAGGCAACAGGTGCACTACCAATAATGGAAACAACGAGTGGTGGCACACTTGCTCTATCAAGAGTCAGAGATGATGCATTAAAAAGTAATGTTTCATTTGCAGCACCATTAAATGGTCAATTCCGTGATAAATCTGCAATGATTAAAGGAAGTGGCACTGCAAAAAATCTTTCGGTTGTAGGGTCAATTGCAATGGATGACTCAGTTAGAAATTTTTATAGTTCATCTGCATTTTTAGAAAACGCAAACCAACAACAAATAACAATCACTGGTCACGGAAGTGATTTTGTAATGACAGGTGAGTTTTGTATTGAAGCTTGGGTATATCCAACTGATTCTAGTTCAGGAGATGGTAGTTTATTTGTACAGCAACAAGGTGGTGGTTCTTATTTCGCATTTAACTTTGATCCTGGAACAAGGTTTAATGTTTATCTTAATAGTAGCAGTCCTTCTTGGCAACCTGGATATTCCTCTACAGTTGTGATTGGTCAATGGAATCACGTAGCATTAACAAGAGATAGTGGTAATTTATTAAGATTATTTGTTAACGGTAGATGTTATGCAACTTACTCACATAGTGGAACTGTTGGATACGCAGAGGCATCAGATGATTTCACTCGAATCGGTGGAGGTGCAAATCCATCAATTGATTCTTATATACAAGATGTTCGAGTTTATAAAGGAGTTGCAAAATACACATCTTCTTTCATAATACCATCACAAGAACCAACTGTTCTTCCAGAATCTCCAGCTGGTATTGCAGTTCCACGTAAATTCAGACCAAATGTAAATGGTGCTTGTGCTTTTGATGGTTTAGGAAATACAACAGTTCAAGAAGCTGCTCTATCAATAGCAGATTCTTCTGATTTTTATGCAACTGGTGATTGGACTTTGGAATGTTGGGTGCTACGAAATAAACTTCCTGCTGTTGTTGGTGGTATAATAGGACAGTGGGTAAGTGGAGGTGGCACGGATCGAAATATACAAATTTATATGAATTCTGATGGTACAATAACAGGATATCAGAATCGTAGTACTACTAATTATTCTGCAGGATCTGTTTCTGCAATCAAGAAAAATGAGTGGACACATATTGCTCTTGTTCTTCAAGGTTCAACCATAAGATTTTATACAAATGGAAAACAAACTCAATCAAATTCAGTTTCGGGAACTGCAAATAATGCAACAAAACCTTTCTTTATCGGATCAGAAGGTAATAGTTCAACACAAGCAATCTATTCTTTTGATGGATTGATATCAAATGCTAGATTTGTGAACGGTACTGCAGTTTATCCAGATGGCACAGAATTTACACCACCGACTGAACCACTCACTGCAATCACAAATACAAAACTTTTATGTTGTCAATCAAAAGATTCTTCAACAGCAGCAGCAGTCACACCAAGTGCATTATTTACTCACGGAAATGTTCGAGCAACTGATGTAAATCCTTATGATATTGGAGATGTTCATCCACAAGAATCAAGTTATTGTGTAATGAATGATAACTATAGATTTCAACCTGCATTATTAAGTGCAGGTAATGATAGTGTGACTGTTTCAGATGGTGGTCTTACATCAACTTCTACAAGTAATAAGGAGATTATTGGAAACTTAGGTGCATCCTCTGGTAAGTTTTATTACGAAGCTGAATTTCAACAAGGAGGTGGATCAAATAGTGATGGTATAGGATGGGCTTGTCTAGATGGATTTGGTGTGAATGGAACCTCACAGGCAGGATATGCAATGTTCCTTCGTATCAATGGAACAACAGTCGTTGGTAACACTGGCAGTAGAACTGATGGATCTGGACATGAAGTTTTTGTAAAAGGTGACACGGTAGGATGTGCGATTGATTTAGATAATCGAATCGCATATTGGTATAAAAATGGAGTTCGATCATCTTTTAGTCACGATTTTTCTTCTGCAAGTGGTGGTACAATGGTTGGTAAACCTTTTATACCTTTTGCTTTACATCGATTTGCAGGTTCAATTAAATATAATTTTGGACAAAAACCATTTCGATTCCGTCCACCTGAAGGATATCAAACATTAAATACAAATAACATAAAAACTTCAATACTTCCGAAAAAACATTTTGGTATTGTGTTATGGACTGGTAACAGTTCCACTTCTAATAGAAAAATTTCTGGACTACAATTTCAACCTGATTTAGTTTGGTCAAAAACAAGAAATTTTGCATATCATCATGTATTAATGGACTCAGTTAGAGGACCTAGTAATAGATTAAACGCAGATCAAAATTTTACCGAGAACTTTACGGCTGGTGGACACCTAGCTTCTTTTGATGATGATGGATTTACTTGGCAATATGGAAGTGGTAGTGGTAATGAATGGTGGAATCAAAATTATAATTATGTCGCTTGGTGTTGGAAAGCAGGTGGTAATTCTAATACTTTTAATGTAGATGGTGTAGGATATGCAACTCAAGCAGCTGCTGGAATTCATGCTGGTAATTTATCTTTAACAGGTGCATCAGTAAATACAAAGGCTGGATTTTCAATTCTTACTTGGACTGGGGATGGTAATGCTTCCGCAAATGTCGGCACTGGATTTTCATCAGATAAACCACTATCATGGGCAATAGTAAAGAAAAGAAGTACAACAAGTGATTGGCAAGTAGGACATAGGGGCAGCGGTAATTTAAGTAATTTTGCATATCACTATAATTTGAATGATGCTAGTGATGTGGATGGTAGTAGTCCTTACCATATGGGAAGTCAAAGTGCTACAAATGGAGATCGATTATACTTAGCTGGTGATGGTGCTGCAAATGGTGTTACTTACGTTGCCTATGTTTGGAAAGAAATTGATGGATATTCAAAATTTGGATACTATCAAGGAAATGGAGATGATTTTGATGGTCCTTTTCAGTACACTGGATTTAGACCTGCACTCGTCATTTATAAGTGTTCAAGTGATAATAACAGAAATTGGAGAATGATGGACTCGACAAGAGATACTGAGAATAGAACAGGAAAACAACTTTTCCCAAATCTAGAAAACACTGAAAGTGATTTTACCACTGGAGGAGTTGAATATTATTCAAATGGATTTAAAATAAGAACCGATAGTGCTCAGTATAATACATCAGGCACAACTTATATTTACATGGCTTTTGCTGAGTTTCCATTAGGCACTCCATTTGGTGTTTCAGCAAATGCAAGATAATATCATAAATAATTAAAAAAAAAAAATAGATGCCTTATCTGGGAAATAGTCACATAGCTGGCGATCAAATTAATAATTTCAAAGTATTAGATGATATATCTTCTCATACATCTACTTTTGATGGATCAGCTTCAGGTGTCGTTTCCATATCAGATAATACAATAAGAATACCAGAGCACAGATTTGTTCAAGGACAGAGAGTCACATATAACAATGGTGGTGGTGGAAATATTGGAAACTTATCAAGTGGAACTGCATACTATATTATAAAAGATACAAACAATACAATAAAATTAGCAACCTCATTATCAGATGCAAATAGCAGCACAGCAATTAATATATCTGTTCTAGGATCAGGATCATCTCATACTCTAAATGTTGCATTTGATGGAGTTAACACAAAATTTAAAGTTACACATAATGGTGGAACGCCTGGTAGAATTAATAACGCAACTCAATTAAGTCTTGCAATTAATAATGTAATTCAAAGACCAAATCAAAATGCTGCAACATTTACAGAGGGATTTGCAATTGAAGATCAGCATAAAATTATATTCAAAGTTGCTCCGACATCAAGTGATATTTTTTGGGGAAGTATATTAGCAAACACACTTCCAACTTTTGATATAACTGATAACAAGATTGATAACTTTACAGGTGACGGAAGTACTACTGAATTTAATCTATCTAATATTCCTGCAAGTAACAAAAGTATAATGGTGACTATCAATGGTGTTTTACAACATCCAAGTGATGGTTCCACTTCAAGATCTTATACCTTATTATCCAACATATTACAATTCACAGCAGCACCAGGTAATGGTGATGAAATACAGGTTAGACATATAGGATTCGCAGGTGCAAGCACATCCGATGTAACTGGTTTCTATGGTCGTACTGGAAATGTTGTTCTTACATCCAATGATCATATTACAACAGGAAATATAAATGCTGGTGTTGTAACTGCAACAACTTTTGTTGGAAACTTAACTGGTAATGTTTCAGGTAATTTAACTGTCGGTGGTGTTTTAACATACGAAGATGTAACGAATGTTGATTCAATTGGTATTATCACTGCAAGATCAGGATTCAAAGTTCTTGCTGGTGGAGCAAATGTTGTTGGTGTAATAACTGCAAGAACTAATATTCATTTAGAGGATTACATTCACCATCTCGGAGACTTAACTACAAAAATTGGATTCCCTGCTGCTAACACATTTACAGTAGATACTGCAGGTGATGAAAGACTTCGCATCACATCGGGTGGTGTAGTAGGCATCGGAACTGATGATCCAACTGGAGCACAAAGATTAAATCTTTATGCTGATAGCAATGGTGGTGGTGGTATTCTTCAAATTACACAGGATGGAACTGGTGACGCAGCAATTGATTTTCAACTTAAGGGAACACGAGAGTATAGTTTAGGAATTGATAATAGTGATGATGATAAATTTAAACTTTCATCAACGGCTGGAGTCGATAGTAATACAATATTCACAGCAACATCAGATGGTAAAGTCGGTATAAACAGTGCAACACCTAACACTAGGCTAGATGTCATTGAGAGTTCTGTAAGTCGAACTTGGACACCTGGCTCTTCAGTTGTATCGATGTTTGAACGTAATAGTAATAGTAGAATTGCGATAGTTGCTGGTTCTAGTTCATATGGTGAAATAGATTTTGGTGATGCGAATGATGATAACGCTGGATACATTCGATATGACCATAGTGACAATAGTATGTCATTCAGGACTAATGCAGACGAAAGACTTCGCATCACATCAGATGGTAAAGTTGGTATCGGAACTGATGATCCAAATGGTAAAACTCACATTCATGAGAGTTCTGCTGGTTCTGTAACTGCTGCGACTGATGCAAATGAATTAGTATTAGAATCTGCTAATAATGTTGGTATGAGTTTCTTGACAGGAGCAACATCATTATCAAGAATTAAATTTGGTGATACGACTGCAACAAATCGTGGTATACTTCTGTTTAATCATAGTGATCAATCCTTTAGATTTCAACATATTTCAGATGAAAGACTTCGCATCACACCAACTGAAATAAATGCAAAGGTTCCAATTACTGGTGCTGTACCTGCACCGAATCGTAATTTGATTGAAAATGGTGAATTTCTAATTTCACAAAGATTTGGTAATGCCTCTTCTACGAAAGCAAATAGTGGTACAAATATAGTAAATGGAGTAGAAAATGGTGTTATTGATAGATGGAGAATGGGTTCTCCGAGTGCATCCAATTTTTCTAGACAACGTGTGACTGATGCACCTGATGGATTTGCTTATTCATATAAAATTACTGCTGATGGTAGTGGGTATAGTCCCAGTAGTAATGCAAATTATTCTTTGTTTCAGCAAATAATTGAGGCGACAAATGTTGCTCGACTTGCTTTTGGAACATCAAGTGCAAAGACTGTAACATTATCTTTCTATGTCAAATCATCTTATGCATCAACTTGGGCTGTTGCATTGGGTAATACCACAGGGGGTGTTTATGTTGGTAATACTACTCGAACTCACATTAAAAGTTATACCACAAACTCTGCAAATACTTGGGAAAGAAAAACAATAACATTTCCTGGTGATACTTCAGGAACTTGGGCAAAAACTGGTACTGGTGGTGGATTATCTGTAATTTGGGATTTAGGTTCTGGTGGTAATCATCAAGGTGCTGCAACAAGCACTTGGGTTTCGGATGATGATTTTAGATTTTCTGGTGCAAAAAATGTTGGTGATTCTGCAAATGGATCTTGGCAGATTACGGGCATTCAATTAGAAATTGGTGATACTGCGACTGAATATGAACATGTTCCAATTCAATATGAACTTCAACGTTGTCAACGTTATTTTTACTGTTCTAGTACATTAGCATCTGGTTCTTGGAATAGTGCAACAGTTTTTCATTGTGCTGTTCATCATCCAGTGGCAATGAGAGCAAGAGTAACAACAGGAAGTACAAGGAGTGGTGTACTGACAAATATTAACATTGAACCTCGTGACGCATATGATGTTACTACATTCTCCCCAGCTGCACATACTCATTATTCTCCCGACCATGCACATACTAATCAGACTATGAATTTTACGATATCAGGATCGACCACTACTGGATATAGTGGAACAGTTTCTATTGATCGAAATGATGATCAGTTCTGGTTATCAGCTGAACTATAAATAACTAAAAATATCAATGGCATTTACAAAGGTTGTTGGTCCTGGTATTCATACCCTCTCCAACATAACAAGTCACAATATACACTCTTCAGGTATTATAACTGCTGTTGGATTAGATATTAATGGTCCTGTTTCAATCGGTGGAACATTAACATACGAAGACGTAACAAGTATAGATTCAGTCGGATTAATTACAGCAAGAGATGGAATATTCGTACCAGATAATAAAAAAATAGAATTAGGAAACACATCTGGAAATGGAGACTTACAAATATATCATGATACAAATCATAGTTACATAGCAGACAGTGGTACTGGACAACTAAGACTTCAGACTAATCAGTTCCGAGTCGATAACGCTGCTGGTGATGAAACTATGATTTTAGCACTGCAAGAGTCTTATGTAAGACTTAACTACAACGATACATATCGTGTACAGACTACAAGCACAGGAGCTCTCGTAAATGGAATATTAACTGCAACTTCATTTAGTGGTGATGGTTCGGCATTATCAGGTATTACTGCAGGATATTGGGGTCAAGATTCTGTTGGTGTCACTACAAATACATCTGCTGGTATTAATACAAGCACTATAAATGATAGTGATTTAGTTGGAGTTGGTAATTCATTTCAAGGATTATATATTAGTAATGGTATGATGATT
>Ga0209348_1000795_pt1 | contig 15864 bp, 17 predicted proteins | sample ETNvirenome_2_30_FD_184065 | JGI IMG/M metagenome (GOLD analysis project Ga0209348, IMG submission 184065) | Marine viral communities from the Pacific Ocean - ETNP_2_30 (SPAdes) (version 2) | ecosystem: Environmental > Aquatic > Marine > Oceanic | place: Pacific Ocean | collected 2013-06-22 | reverse complement strand
GGCTTCTGGTAACTCTTCTCTAGCTATTGGCGATACTGTTACTTATGATAGCAATGAAATTGGCATAACTGCTGTAGAGGTGCAAGAGTCACAATCTGATTATGTTAGAATGACACTAAGCGGATTCGTGCTTACTGGTAGTGGCTTAACTACCTTATCAGATATTTCATAAAAACGTGGAATGGAAAGCGGTCAGTTTTAATGACGCTGCCCGTAAGCGAATTGAAGAAGCATCTGCTTTTGAGAAGAGACTTAGGTTAGAGGGTCTACTCAATATCCCACAAAAAGTAGGATGTTTTGAGCTTAGACAAATAACTTGCAAAGACCTGCTCGAGTTTGAGTTTGCTGAGAATCGGATTACCAACGATCAGCCCTTACAGCTAGATGATTATGTACATATAGTTTGGTCGCTATCGAAGCAGAGAAAATTTTTTAAAGTTTGGCAGATTAGAAGCATAGCTAGAAAGATTGAGCAATCTGAGTTTCTACAAAACGAGATTCTAAATTTTTACTACGCAGCTTTTAACGATGTACCATCTTCTTCCGGGGGGGCTGTTAAATCAGAAAATAACAATAATAGTTCTGTGTATGTATGCTCTATTATAGATGCCATAGCTAATAGTTACGGGTGGAGTCTGAACGAAATAATGAATACTCCTTTGTCTTCTATTCTACAAATGTTGCAACGCTCTATGAAAAGACAACTGGGAGATAAATATGCTATGCGAAATGGCATAACTCAACGAGCAAGATCAAATGAATTTAACAAATTAAATAGGCATGGCTAATTTTTCTTTACTCGCACGACTTGGTGTAGATACCAAAGCATTTTCAAGAGGCCTTAAAACTGCACAAGGTCGAGTCCGTTCCTTTGGCAAGTCAGCAGTCGGTCAGTTTCTGAAGGTCGGTGCGGCATTTGCTGGCATAGGGCTGGTTAAAAGTATGGGTAGCCTGGCCCTAGCAGCTGCCGAAACAGCCTCAAAGTTTGAATCTGTTTTTGGCCCTGCTACTTCTAAAATGAGTAAAAAGGTAGAGGAACTCAGAAGGACTATACCTAGCACGACCGCAGAGATGCAAGACGCTCTAGCTACATTTGCTTCTATGGCTAAAGCCTTTGGTTTGAACTCAGAGGCAGCCAACACCTTTTCTGTAGAGCTAGTAAAAGTGGCAGGAGACATAGCCAGTTTCCACAATCTACCAATCGAAGAAGCATTTACTAAAATAAGAAGTGCTATCTCCGGGGAGTTTGAACCGATGAAGCAACTTGGTATTGTGATTAACCAGGCAAGACTTGAGCAAGAGGCGTTAAATCTTGCAATTTTTGACGGCGTAGGCCAGATGAACGCAGCTCAAAAGGCTTTGGCTGTTCAGTCGATAATGATAAGAGACCTGGGGACTGCCAATGGAGATGCGGCTGCGACCGCCAATAGTGCCGCGAATCAAGTTAAGTTTTTGAAGAAAGAGTTAGCTGAGACAGGAACAGAGATAGGAACTACTCTACTCCCGGCTATTACTACGCTTACTGGAGCATTATCTACAATGCTTCAAAAGATAGTCGAAGGCACTCAAAATCTTGGAACTTTTATAGGCGAACTGCTCTTCATGGGTGGGATGGATGAAATCACTTTCAAAGCGAAACTAGACTTACAAGCAGAGGGAGCTTTTGAAGGACTTAGTGGAAGAGGTGGCACCGTCCAAATGCAGAAGATGATTGAGGAGCGAGTAGCCCTTATGAAGAAAGAAGAAGCTGAAAGAAAAAAAGCAGCCGAAGAAAGAGCCAAAGCAAGAGAGAAAGAAATTCAAGAGTCTAAAGATTTGGGAAAGACTCTTGAAGAACAAATTGCTACAGAGACAGACCCGGCTAGGGCGCAAGCTCTAAAAGATCGGCTCAAAGCATTTAATGATTTGATTAAAGCTGCAGGAGACCTTGAAACTGTAGAGGCAACTGAGCCTGTCACTTCTGCTGATTCTCCAAAAGATGTAGGAGGTAAAGATAACACAGATGAAGAAAGTAAAGTTGCAGATCTTAAAAAACGCTCCGCTGATACTGAAGCTAGAATTGCACAATTAAAAGAGAAGCATTTAGAAGCTCAGTCAAAAGCAGACGGGGAAACTTTATCTTCACTAAAAGAAAGACTAAGATTAGAGGAAGAATCTTTGTCTAATCTGCAGACAAAAATTAAATCTGCAGAAGATGATACTTCCAATCAATCTGTTGAATCTGAAGCAGCGATTGCAGATATGAAAAACCAAGCTCTAGAAATAGAGGGCCGTATAGCAGATACAAAACAAAAGTACTTAGATGCTCAGTCAAAAGGGGAAGACGAATCTTTGTCTGCTATAGAGAACAAAATAAAAGAAGAAGAAAAATTGTTAGCTCTCCTTGATGGTCAGTTAAAAACAGCTAAAGAAGAAGCCGCTCTTAAAGAAGAAGGTATTGAAAAAGCCAAGGAGATAGAAGGTTTAGAAAAAAAGCTATCTGACATGAAATTAGAAGCTCTCAGAGCGCAAGCCAGGGGAGACAAAGAAGCAGAAGATTCTCTAGTGCATCGAGTAGAGTTAGCAGAGGAGATGGTAAATCTAATGAAGGAGTATGGAATCTCTCAAGAGGAGGCAAATCTCATAGCTAATAATACTGGAAGCGATTTTGAGAATCTTGATTTTAAAGGTGGAGGAGAGCAAAGAAACTTACTAGAAGGCCATGATTTAAAGAAGGCTGCAAATATAGCAGGAGAAGGCAAAGCAGAGGACGGAAAGGATATAAGATTTGAAAAATTAGCCAAAGGGGGATTCCAACAATTTATAGGAGGTCGAAAGGGCGAGGTTTTCTCAGAGGAAGAATTGCAGAAAGGTTTACAAAAGCAGTTAGATAAAGACCCAACAGAAAAATTGTTGGAAAGAATCAATCAAACTTTAGAGGGTAAATTCGTTAATCAATAATTATGTCATATAGCAGATTCGGAGATTTACCAAGTGGTTTTGCAACAAACGGAGTACTCGCTGACCCCAATGCTAATTTTTTTAGGAAAGACCCACAGATTCCAGACTCTTTGGTTATATCCCAAACTACATTCATAGATAAGGCAGACTACACGCCCACAGCAACTGGGACTGAAATAGCTTCTCCTTACTCAGCATATTATTTGTATGAGGAAGCAGTTACAGATATAGGAGGAGGGATTTTTAGGGTCGTTGGCAAATACGCCAAAGTACCAGACACCTGGTACTCTTTTGAAACTTTAAATATCCCATACACAAAGTTTTTGGGGATTAGCTTATTGTCTGCAGGAAGTATTATAATAAACACTAGTTATCTATTTAACTTTTTAAATGTTCAATCCATTGAGGATGTAAAATTTTTTAATGAAGATGGATTTACAGATTCTGAGCAAAAAAATGGAACAATAAATGTAGCCTGCCGGGTAAAGCACGAATATGTTTTAGTTCCTGCAGCTAATGTTTTTGATGGAAATATAGCTGATAGCGTAATCAGTTTTGAGGTCAGTACAGCCGCTAATGTCTTTAGTGATGGAAAGCTAAATTGTGGATACATACAAAGAAACGGAGACCCACAATCAAATGTAAATATAGATAATGAAAGCACCTTTAGTTTTAGCAACGCACAGCCGTCTTCTAAGGTTCAAATAGCTAGTGGAGTGTATGCAGGTAACATTTACTATAAACATACTTTTAACATAGTCCGTGATGTTGTAGTATGATACCTAATGTAACAAAAGGAGAAGCTCCTTCTTTGCTCAACACAGATAGAGCTAATGAATTAATTGATGCTGTAAATTCTCTGTTGAAGAGTAAGGGTGGAGATGGGATTGAAGTTGCTGCAGATCAATCTGGAGCTTTAACTATTTCTATAAGAAAATCTGCTCAAGGAGCTTTTAGAACATATGCCCCACTAGAAGTAATCGAAGTAACAGATGATTTTATTAGAGTTAATCCTGGTACAATTAATAACAATCTAGTTACTCCAATAGGTGGCATAAATAACTCTGGCTCAGATACTGCATTTAAGTATCTTTGTGTAGATGTAAGTGTAAATGGTAGTTCCAATATTACTTCGGCAGAGTTGGATTTAAAAAGTTCTGCACCAGATGGCTTTGATCTAGAAGAAAATGACTCCCCAGGAGACTTCACAGTATTAATTGCTATAATTCAAGGCACAAATGTTCAAACAGTAAGAGCAGAAAATATGACAGCAACAGTGAAGCTAGGCTTTGAGATTCCCAAATCCTCTGTCAATATTGGAGAATACGACCAAGATAGATATTACATATGGGAAATTACATAACATGCAATGGGCGAAAGATACACAATTTCATACACCGCAAACACAGGTGTAGCTCTTCGAGCAGGAACTAATTATAACTCCTATAAGTACAGCCACACAGATGTTGATGTAAATACATTTAGCGGAACAGGAGACGATTCTACTGTTAGTGGAAGGAATCACACACTAAATACTACGAGTATAACAGCTAGTGGACTGAATGATGACGGATTAACGACCTTTAGTGATGAAATTACCGTCACAAGAGCCGGGGGAAGCCGAAATGAGTCTTACTCTAGGTCTAGATTTTTTCATGGTAATTACTTTGGAAAGGGGAGCAGTACTCTTGTTCGGTCTACAAGCGATAACACAGCAGGGCGCACTCTTTCGACCAGTTTCTCAAATAGTACTACAAACACTGGTGGGGGTGTTGTAAGCAGCTCAAACTCTAACACCTTTGCTAGAACGACTAGCACCATAGGGAAGTCAACAGGATCTCAAAAGGAAAGCTCTAGCCACACTAAAAACTCAAATTTATTTAAATCTGACCTAGGTACTACTTATAATTTACCTCAAAATCATCGTACAGTAAGCGGCTTTGCTGAACAAAGAGGAGGCACTTCATCTCCTAGTGGTACTACAACTTACTTTCATAATCAAAATTATCTAGAAGACTTTACTACAGCAGGTGGCGCAGAAACAGCTAGATATACTTACGCTACAACCTACGAATATGGCCCAACGAATGTAAGTGTGACTACTGGGCGTACTAAGTATCGTCAAGGTGGCACTAGTGTTACTGCAAGTACTGATTTCAGAACTACATACAGAAATGGGGCAACTTTTTTAACTGGCGATGGAGACGGTACTGGATATGAAAACTCTGCTACTGTGTCCTATGATGAAAGCACACAGAGCTACACAGCAGTACAAGTTCCAGACAGTCAAAAAGCAGAAGGGGAAGTTGAGACTGGCAGTTTTACACAAGGGCATAACCTCGACACATTAGGAGTATCTTATAATGTAGATACTGTTTTTACATCAAATGTTTTTACAAAGAGTACAACTACTGTCAGTACAGAAGTCTCTAGGATACACTTCCTGCCTTATTCATTTAGGTCTACGTTTACTGAAACTATGAAGATATACACGTCTACTAGAGCCTCTTATGGAGATACTGCTCGATTTGGAGACCAACTTAAACAATCAAAAACTACTGCTCATTATTTTGAGACAGATGACAAAGTATCTGGACGCTATAATTACATTTCTGAGCAGATAGATACTGTACTCTTTTTAGGAGGGGGAGGGGCATATGGCGAGAGCGCAACCATTGCTTCTACACAAGATTTCTTTACTACTTATAACATAAGCGATGCTGTAACATCTATTGTTAAACAAGCTACAAATATAGATGCCTTAACTACTAGCTTCAGTATAGCATTAGGGCCAGCATCAGATTATACTCAACCTGTTACTAATACAGAATTAGTAGGCAGTTATAAAACTCGCACGACATTTGAGGGTAGTATTTTAGGAACTAGTAGCACTTCATTTGAATATACTACTATAGACTACGAAGGAGGATCAGATACAGCCTATGAATCTCACGGATTTCTTGAGGAAACTGATATTACCTATGACACTACTACATCCTCTAGAGCTTTTTTATTTTCGAGTGATAGTACAGAGGCAACTCTTTACACCACATCTCTCCGACCTTACACTCTCAATAAAGACAGATCTGATGTGACATTTTCTGCGACCAGGAGGATAGCCGAAACATACACTACTTTGACTACGTATTTTGATTTAACTTCCATAACAGATGTTACTAGAACTTTTGTGCGTACTGATGTTCGTTCTAGTACCAGCAAACTTATCAATGTAGGTTCTGAAGATGGTAGCAGGACTGTATATTCTGTAATTGGTACTATTACCGACCACGTCTTAACGACTGCGTTTGGGGCAGCTGCAGATTTTGCTACTTATTCTAGCTCTGCGTTTGGCCTTAGATTTTTGTCTACAGATACTAGTATAATAAGTAAGAGAAAAAATTTACGGCCTCCAGTTGTAAGATATACTGAAAACTACTTAATTGAGACTGTAAGAACACACGCCTCTACTTTTTTAGTAGATGGCGATCCACCATCTACTCAGACAAACACAATATCTGATACTGTGTACACTACTTCGACCCAAACTGCTGAAAGTTGGAATATGCCTAGAGCGCAGGAATTTGCTCTGCAGGGATTTAGGTATTTGTTTAAAGACAAAACTATGAGAGTAGATGATGATGAGAATTGCACTATAAGTTATGGCTTTGCTGGCAATAAAGATGTAATGAAATCTCGAGCAACTTTTACTGGAACTTATGAATCTACAGTATCTGGAGACCAGGTGACATTAACTTTTTCTAATGATAAAAGTGTTTTTCACAGCATTGTCAGTAAGGATGACGGAGCAGGATCAATAAACGATTTTATAACTACTGCTGATTCTAATTTTGACCACACAGGCGCTCGTTTCTTTGGTGGGCAGCAAGACTATGATTCGGTAGGTGTAATCCGTTATGATTCAGATGCAAAGTTTACTTTAGTTAAAAATAATAGTGCCGGGACAGGCACTACAGAAATAAGTGGGGAGATGGATTCAAATAAGCCCTACCATTCTACAACCATTGACAGTCATATTCGTTATTCTATAGCCTATAATACTGAGCAGAAAATATATTCTACTGTAGGAGGTGTAGACGCTACCAGGAGAATAGCAACACGTGGATATGCAAGATTTACATACTAAAAAGATAGCAACAGTAGTAGTAGCTACTAAGTCTTACCTTGATCCTTTAGAAGTATGTTTTAGAAGATTAAAATCTGCAGTAGACTACGCTGCCAAGGGCATAGACCACAAATTATTTGTAGTCACAGACCAGGATAGCAAAAAGAAAGTAGCGAAATTATCCGATGCTTTTGAGGCAGATATTTTGGCTATAGACCTACAAGAGAGTGGAGAACACTATAAGAAAGATAGGCAAATACTTATAGCTACCCTACAGTCTGTAGGGTTTGATGCTGCTCGTAATTGGGGATGTGATTTTTTATGGAGCGTAGAGGCTGATGTTTTAGTCCCACACAATGCCTTATCTGTTTCCTTGCAGATGTTAGAGTTTGATAATGGATACTATGATGTCTCTTTTGTTACATATCCATCTCAAGGCGGTGGCAGCTTTTTAGGCGGCTACGGAAGTTATCAGCATCCAATCGAAGAAGACTTTTTAGAGAATGAGAGAAAAATCCCTAAACGCCTGCTCTTTCTGCAAAAAGAATGTCTGAAAAGGTTAGGAAATCTTGAAGAATATGACGAAAAAAAAGAACATAACCGCTTAAATAGAATACGAGAACGCATAAAAAAGTGTCCACCAACAGGGAATGTATTTGAATTAAATGCTAAAAAGTGGAGACGTCGAGGTTGGTTAGACAATAGCCATCCTGGTGTCGGCCGGGGGGCTGTGATTGAAACAGATTGGACTGGACTTGGCTGCACACTAATGAGTAAAAGAGCTGCGTGGCTTGCACACTTTGATGGCTACGATGGAGGTGGTACTCAAGATTTATACCTTAATTGGAGAAAATGGCATCCAGAGGGCCTGCGTTTTTGTTGCATTACGCATACTGTTTGTGACCATGTTGTAAGAGATGAAGACGAAGGATTAGTTGTTTTAAAGAGCTATCACGAAACACAAGGAGAAACTGTAGGACACCTTAGATACATGAGAACACCCTTTCACAAATTTATATGAAAACATTATTAGTAACAGGTAGCGCAGGATTCGTTGGCTCTCACACAGTAGAGTGGGCGATTAAAAATACAGATTGGAATATAATTGGACTCGATTCTTTCCGTCATATGGGAGATGCTGAAAGGGTTTCAGCAGACCCTCGATACACTATGATTTGCCACGACCTTAATTCTCCTATATCGAAGAGAACTAAAGCTAGGATAGGCATAGTAGATTATATTATAAATTGCGCTTCTATCTCGCACGTAGATACCTCTATTGAAGACCCCATCTATGTATGGGAGTCCAACACAAGGCTTATGGGCAACATCTTGGAATTTGCCCGGTACGCTCCGGGCTTAAAGAAATTTATTCATTGCTCAACAGATGAAGTATTTGGGTCTGCGTATGGAGATCATTGCCATCACGAATGGGATGTTATAGCTCCGTCTAATCCATACGCAGCCTCAAAGGCAGCTCAAGACTCTTTAGCTTTTGCATATTGGAGAACATACAAAGTCCCTGTCGCTGTCACGCATTGTATGAATATGATTGGCACTAAACAAGACCCAGAGAAGTACTTACCTAAAATAGTGTCTAGGGTGCATAAAGGAGAGTCTGTAACAGTACACGGGCAACCAAATAAAGTAGGCTCCAGGATGTATATAGACTGCAGAAATCTAGCAGACGCCTGGTTGTTTATGCTCCAGAAAATAGATTTTGCAGTTTATGGCCCAAATAAAAGAATGACTAAATTCAACATAGCAGGATTGGAAGAAATAACCAATCTAGATTTAGCTCAGAAGATTGCAGACAGAATGGGCAAGGAATTGAAATATGAGTTTGTAGACTTTCATAAAACCAGAGCAGGCCATGATCTTAGATACGCCTTAGATAGCAGCGAGATATATAAGGCAGGATGGAGACCGCCAATCGACCTGGATCAAACTTTTGACGAAGTTATTAGCCATGTTAAAACACACGAAGAGTGGCAGGAATAATTGACAGTAGATTAGTTTTAGATGGCTAAATCTATATATATAAATTTGGATGCTTCTAGCCTTAGAGCGTCAAGAGTTAGAAATGAAACAGATTTAAGAAGCGTTGCTTTCACACAACTAGTTGCAGGAGATAGCTTCGATTTTAATCTTTATGTAGTTAATAGTAGTGGTCTGCAGAATATACAAGATTACGCTTCTGTAAGAGTTGGAATTGGTGGGTCAGATGCCCGGCCAGACGCCGGGACTTATACGATAGCAGGCAGCAATACCTTAAACTATAATCATAGTGCTACAGAACTAGAGACAATAATTGATTCTGCAGTTTCAGATGCTACTGTAACAGAGCTTGCTCCATTTGTTTTTAAAATACAGTTTGCTGCTAACGGTACACAAACAATCCCTGCAGTAGATGGGAGACTTCTAAGCCCTCGCAGTACCGTAGACGTAGCCCGGATGATTACCGGGGATTCTAGCACACCAGAAACTTGGTTATGGAGACTTTATAGAAATCCATTAGCGTTCACTAGCACTTTTACTAATATATCTGGAAATGGTATTACTGGCACACTAGACCTCAACACATCTGGCATATATGATTTAATAGCCAACAAAGAAAGTGATGATACATTCTTTGAAGTAGAGCTTACCAACAGCGAGGGCAATATAACGACTGTAATGCAAACTGAGGTAACCATCCTGGGAGAGGTTATAGGACAAAGTTTCAACGGAACAGTACCGCAGCCAACTGGTCTACCTGCTGAAGCTAGTGCATTTTTACAGACATTTCCCAATCCACAATTTGCAGGAGATGTTACGTTTAATGGTGCTATATCTGGTACATCTGTAGATAAAAAATCTTTTAACACAGTTACATCTATTGCATCTGGAACTGCATATGTAGGTGGAGATCAGACTGGGAATCTCCGGGGAGCAGGAGCGATTGACATACAATCAGTACGAGGCGGTAATGCTAAAATAGCGAAAGGTACAAACTCACTAGCTATTGGATCTGAGTCATTAGTTACAGGTAATAAATCTTCTGTTATTGGTCGAGTAAATGAAGTTAAGTCTGATAATACTCATGCTATAGGAGAATTAAATATAGTAGCAGATACTGCAGATGAATCTAGTATTTTAGGTAGAAAGAATACCATAAGTGGAAAGGCAACAGTTTGTCACGGCAATAATTTGAGTGTGTCGGCTGATACACAAAATTCTATAGTAATAGGCCGTGACAATGCAACAAGCAGTAACGCAGATGATTCTATAGTGCTTGGTGGCGATATAACCATGCAGGGTTCGCAAGCTACAGCTATCGGATATGGAGCTAGTGTACTACAAGATAACAGTTCTGCAATAGGCAGGCATGTGCGAGTTAATGTAGTTGCTGTAAATGAGTTTGGAGGATGGTACTCTGATGGCAGAAGAGGAGCAGCGGTAAGATGTGCTAATCTTGGCGAACCAGGAGGTACAGATAATGGTCATGTAGCTATGACTCTTAATAACATATCGTATTCGCCACTAGATGGTGGATCAACTGTTGGGGACGAACATGCTACAACTTTACCTAGAGAAATGGTATCGTTGCGTAGAAATGGCAACGAACTTTTAGCAGATGTAAATATTGGAGGAACAGTTAAAAGTGTGTCTTTTGGAGACGCTACTAGAAGAAATGATGGCGATTCACAATCATCACGCCAGCCAATCGGTAGTGCTATACAAAACGACCGACGTGACGCTAATTCAATTAATTCTATAAGGCAACTGACCCAAGCTCAGTACGATGCTATTTCGTCTCCAGATGCTAACACGATGTATGTTATTGTAGGATGAAATTAACAGATGCGGATGCTATAATATTTGGAACTTCTACTGTAAACAAAGTATATATCGGTACTGCCCTAGCATACAATGAAAGCACTACAAATGCTACCTCCTCTAGCACCTACACGACCCTTTCTAGTTCGCATCCAACTTACACGACTTGCCCAAGTAGTGTTACAGGCACTCTTGAAACAACAGTTTCAACAATGTCTGTTACAACGACTGTATCAACCGAATTCACAAACACAAGCACCTATACAACAACTCAATCGGGTAGCAATACCGCCACCAATATCGATGGCTCTAGTACTTCGAGCGGTACAGTTGTTTCTGGGTCTACTTACTCCGCAAGCACGTCATTTGGAACTTCAACAGATTTCGATCACAGAACTATAACCTCTTACACGAGTTCTTGCCCAGCAACAGAAACATCTACAAATACCACAATGACTTTTACTTATACCTCAACCGCATCATCTACTTATTAAATGCTATGCACGATCAAATAATGGGACATTGCAAAATATGGGGAGCTGTTTTCTTAGCCGAAATTACAGCGTGGAATCTAGCAGATTTTAATGAACTAGCTAGTATCATAGCTTATCTTTGCGGTGCTATTGGATCGTTAGCACTAGCTTATCATCACATTATCAAAAAGAAGTGATGCCCAACATCAATGATAATACATCTATTACTATACCGCTGCGAAACTTACTGGCCCTAGTAGCCGGGACAGCCATAGCCGTTACTGGTTATTTTCACGTTACAGAGCGCGTGACTATGCTAGAGCATGACCAGAATATGGTTATGCGTGATGTTGAAGTTAATAGCAAATGGATTGTAGATTGGGAGAAAGAAGGTCTATTGCCTGCAGACATAATACAGAATAGTAAAATAGAATTTTTAGAGGCTCGAGTAAAAAAATTAGAAGAGGAGATTGAAACCAAATGACACCAGAACTTATAGCAATGTTAGGCGGTGGAGTGAGCGGATTCATTATGAAGATGATTGCGACACAAGCCCAAAACCAAGCAAGATTATTTGAACAAACAATTAAGAAGCAGGAAGTGGCTGACATTAGTGCCGATGCTGCTTCAAAAAGGGATGGTGTTTCTGGGGCCTGGATACGCAGATTTATTGTCATCTGTGTTATGTTTGCGATAATCGCTGCTCCATTCATAATTGCTTTTACTGATATAGGTGTGTCGGTTCAAAAAGATAGTAGTTTCTTTTTTGGCATGTTTCAAAGCAAGCAATGGGAGCTAGTAAAAGGATACGCTATACTTAGTGAAACTAGACAGACAGCCCTAGCCATCGTAGGGTTTTATTTCGGCTCGTCCCAGGTTAAGTAATTAGCCAGACTATTTACAGTCTACCGATACATGATATCGGTCTATATAGATGACTATCAAACAACAGCAGATACTAGACGCATATATTAAGACTGGTAGCTATAGCGGTGCAGCAAAGTTCTTAGGAAAAGATAGATCTAATGTAAGATCAGTAGTAAGACAGTTAGAGGCTAATGGGCAAGTGCCTTGGCGGTCTAAAGCCCCGGCACCAGATCACATAGATATTAAGAACTCTACCGTCCAATACAATGCCGAAGGAGAAGTAGTACAAGAGTGGAGAAGACAATATCCATCCTTACAGCTTTTGCAGGACGTAGTAGCTGGACTTTGCAGCGATGTAGAGGGCAAAGGTAAAACTCCTAAAAAAAGCAGTAGAGGAACTAAACATGATATACTCTTTGAGATAGATATATATGATGCTCATGTCGGTATGTATGCCGATGAAAAAGAAACATTAGATGAGAATTATAACTGCGATATCGCTTCAGAGAGAATGGTTGCAGCTACAGAGTCCCTAGCAGGCCGGGCAGACAGTCCGGGCAAGTGCGTTTTAGTATTTGGTGGAGACATGCTTCATGTAGATAATAGAACGAATCAAACACCTGGAAGCGGTCACGTCCTGGACGCTGACTCACGGTACCACCGTATAGTAAATTACATTATATCGGCTTGCACAGAATGTGTTAATATCGCTGCTACAATAGCCCCAGAAGTGGAGATAATAGTTCTTGAGGGTAATCACTCCAATCACTCAGAATTATGGCTTGGGCAAGTCCTCAAGGCTTTCTACTCTAAGTGCCGCAACATCGAGGTTAAAACTGGCCCTAGCCCACGCAAACATTTGATCTGGGGAGATAATCTATTGGTATGGGCGCACGGCGATAAAGTGCCTGCTGTGAAATGGCCTATGATAATCGCTGCAGAATTTGCAGCAGAGTGGGGAGTTACCAAATATAGGCATCTAAAATGCGGTCACGTGCATCATAAAAAATCTATCGCCCCGGTTATGATAGATGAGCAGAGCGGATTGGTAGTAGAATTTTTGGAAGCACTATGTGCTACAGACGCTTGGCACGCTAACTCTGGATATATAGGATCACAGAAAGGAGCTAGTGCCTTTGAATATCACAAGACAGAGGGGCTGCTCACAAGACATTTTAAAACTGTATGAAAGTTATAGCACTAACTGGCCCTAAAAGAGTGGGCAAAACTACAGTAGCTAACGCTATAGCAGATAACGTAGATCGTGTAGTACAGATAATGTCTTTTGCTGACCCTATGCGCTTAATGCTACAAGCTATTGGCGTAAGAAGCGATCTTATGCTAGATCAGAATATGAAAGAAACTCCCATAGCAGGATTAGGCAAAAGCGCCAGGCAACTCCTGCAAACGCTCGGTACAGAGTGGGGCCGGGAGATGGTAGCAGAAGACATATGGCTTTGGGCTATGGATAAAAGAGTACAGCAAGCTAAATATGACGGAGCTAAGATAATAATCATAGATGACTGCAGATTTGATAATGAAGCAGAATGGATAGAGCAGCAGGATGGGTCTGTGATATTACTAGAGCGCGCTGGTTATGAATATGGGGCAGATAATCATTCTAGCGAGCAGCCAATTAACAAAAAGAATATAGATATGGTTTGCGATGCTACTGATGAATATAAAGCTGCTGAAAGGATAATCGAATTTGCGACCTAATGTACTCACATACAACTTGATGGTTATGCAGGCTACTGAAGAAGGATATGAAAAAGCCAAAGCAATACTTGGGGAGTTCTTTCCCAACTTTGCTATAGTTGTGCAGTACGAAGACGGAAGCGTATGGCACGAAGCTAATAATTCTCTTATAGAAAAAGCTCTATATATCGAAGCCCTCGATATGATTAGAGAAGAAAAAAGAGCCGAAGATACAGATGTCGAAATCGACTGGGAAGAAGAGGAAGATGAGCCACCTCCCTGGACGCCAGAAGAAGACGAGGAAGAGTAAAAAGTGTGAATAACTTACTCTAAAAATGAGTATATACAAATATTTTATATATTGTAGCGTCACATACTGATCGTCTGAACACTAAATTGTTGACTCCTCCCCGGTTATTCGCCCTTTTTACGATGTCGCAGCGAATCCTCGTTGTGGCCTCAGAATATTAAAATAACACTATTATGAATATAATGACGCTTATTCTAGCCCTCATTACTGTTGAATCTAGCGGTAATGACCTGGCTATAGGAGATGACGGCCTAGCATATGGAGCGCTACAAATACACGCTTCCTACGCTGCAGATGCAGCGGAGTTTGCTGGCAAAGATTGGAAGCACCAAGATGCTTTTGATCGTGAAATATCTATAGATATGTTTCTGGCTTATATGTCTCGATACGCTACTGAAAAGCGTATCGGTCGGCCAGTTACTATAGAAGATATAGCTCGCATACACAATGGTGGCCCTAATGGATATAAAAAGGATGCTACACTAGTGTATTGGAAAAAAGTAAAAGAAGAACTTACTTCTAGTGGGGCATTAGCCTCACACAACCTAAACAAATAAAATATGGCAGTATTAACAGCAAAAGCCGAATCCTCGTCTGGCTTTCAAATAGACGAGTTAGCACCAAGTGGCGATTATGTAGCTACTTGTATAGACATAGCGGATGAGTTTTCCGTGCCTCGTAAAAAATACCAATCCGAAGAGATGGAAGACATAGATGTCACACGCTTTCTCTTTGGTCTCAAAGCACAAGATGGAAAACTGTATAAGGTACAGACATTTGAGATGAGGATTAGCGGTTCTCCAAAGTCTTCATTATACAAGTTTCTTACAGCTTGGCTTGGTAAACCGCCAGAATATGGATGGGACTACTGTACGCTTAAAGGGCAAGGGGCAGTAATATCTGTAGAACATGTAGTGTCTCAAATGGGTACTACATATCCTAAAATATCACGGATTAGTCCTGCTAAAACTAGTTTGGCAGATTACAGTCCACAAGTAATTCCATTAACTCAGTTTGCCCAAACGCAAACTCCGACTCCTGCAGTTCCTGCGAGTCCAACGCCAACTCCACCGACAGTAGCATCCGCTCCTGCTCCCTGGAATCCACAAGCAGGAAGCGAAGCAGACTGCCCATTCTAACCTAAAAGAAGGGTAGCGTCTATTGTGGCGCTACCCTATTTTTTGCTATGGCTACAATAGAAAAGAAAAATGATCTAGTGAGTTCACATTGGTACACTAGAGATGGAACACCTGCTTACACTATAAAGAAAAGCAAGGGCGATGGAGAGAGGAACACTACTCTACGTGATGCAAGGAAGTATAATCTGCTTCCTTCTGTAACTACCTTATTTGGTATAATGAGCAAACCGGGCTTGGATAGATGGAAACTTGGCAAAGCTATTGAGGCAACGCTACAGACCTCTAGAGACGAAGGCGAGCCAGATGATAGATACTATGCTAGAGTGCTAGAAAGAAGTTTTGAAGAAACTACTGACGCAGCAGAGCTTGGAACTAAAATTCACGATGCTATAGACGCATACTTTGATGGGGTTAGCCCACCAGAGGACTTAGCACAATATGTAAACCCCACAATAGAGTATCTAAATACTCTCAACCTTACTGATATCCGTAGGG
>Ga0209348_1000794_pt1 | contig 15869 bp, 24 predicted proteins | sample ETNvirenome_2_30_FD_184065 | JGI IMG/M metagenome (GOLD analysis project Ga0209348, IMG submission 184065) | Marine viral communities from the Pacific Ocean - ETNP_2_30 (SPAdes) (version 2) | ecosystem: Environmental > Aquatic > Marine > Oceanic | place: Pacific Ocean | collected 2013-06-22 | reverse complement strand
CTCGACTGGTTCCTTGTTTTTCTCAAAAGAACCAATCAAAGCGGCATCTGTAATGTCCTTGACGTTGAAAACGTCAAAATTACAACCGTGTTTCTCATTTAACGTGTTAAAAACGTAATTTGAGATGGGTCCAAAGAAATTGTACATCTCAGACTTGCCTGTTCCTGACGTTTGCATCCAAATCAGTTGGATTCTAGTGTCATCTACCCTTCTACCGAAGGGAATAGCCACCATATCCTTAGATAACTGACCTAGAAGCACGAAAAAGGTCAAAGCGGCTGGAATTTCGTTGTACATTGAAACCTCTGCCGCACTATTGACATATTTCTCTACAATATTCGGTAAAATACTGTCTTTCTTCATTGGTACTTCATCAGACAGAGATTCGTAGTACAATCTGTCTAATTCGTCTTCTTTCATCTTATTTTCATCACTCATATTCATATCTCCATATTATTTTCACTGTGCAGAGTGTTTAGAACCCTCTCTGCAAGGATTTTTCCTATGCCATCTATTTTGCATAGTTCTTCTACCGATGCTTCGCCTATCTCCATGATAGAACCAAATTCATCGAGTAATTCTTTCGCTTTCTTTGCACTTACTCCTTTAATCATACAAAGAACGTCTTTTCTCATGTCAGTCGTGGTGATTCTCTTAACTATTCTAGGAGAATACACCTCTCTGTCATGTGGTTGCATCTTACTCACTGTACAGATTATCTCCGAAGCAGTGTTTGCGTCTTTACACCATATTATGTTACAATCCATATCTAATATGATTCTGCCTAATGCTCCATAGAACCTACGATGCAATAGAGTCCTATACGCCTTGACATCCATCTTAGTCTTAGTATGTTGAGCATACTTCCTGAATGCCGCATCAAATGAGCCATAGACAATAACCAAGTTATCGTCAAATGCCCTATCCATGTTATCCAACTGATTCCATAGCCTCTTCGACATAACGGACTGTAGGAAATCAAATGAGGACTTAGCCTCAAAGCACACCCCATTGAAAACGTAGTCGCCTATCTCAAGCCACTTCTTCTCATGTTGAATGTTCATGGATTGTGCCTTTTCAATAACATATGTCGAGAGTTCAGATTCCTCCCTACTATCGATTAGTAATTTGTTCATCTCAATTCCTCTTCAACGTTCTACGCTTCTTGCAAATGATACAAATCATATGTGTCTCATTTGGCGGTCCTGCGTTCTTCATCTCACGCCAATCGTGAGGACATCTGTTATCCTTGAACTCAATCTTCATCGTTATACCTCCAACATTTCCCAATGCAGTAGCCTTGTGGTATTAACACTGACCTACATCCCGGAGCGTTGTACCCTCTACTTACTATGTACTCGACATGACCTCTAGTCTTTGATTCATCCCAATCCAACCAGACACCATCTACATTGGCTATCTCTCTGAACTCCTCCATTATCTTAGCAATGATTTGATTCTGTGCTTCTAGGGATATCTCCCTCTGCCCTATACTCAGTAAGTCCCTATACCACTGTGTTAGGTATACCCTAGCATAGTGGCTTGGATTCTCTACTGTAATAGCATTGTGTAAACATGGTAGTATCGGTAGTCTACCAATAGAATCAGGTACATCAATCTCAACACTCGACATGCTGATTGGCTCTACTTCGGGCCACCTTACCAGATTAGAACCATAGACGAAATCCTCAGCGACTATACCATCAGTCAAACTCAGGATGTCATCAAGGGATGGCTCTGACTCTATGTTGACTGGTATGCAGAACCTACCTACCTTCATGTTCTCCGTGTTAGGAACCCTACGAAGGCGATTGGTCTGGATGCCTGTTCTATCCAACGTATCATAGTCAGTAGCCAATTTGGAATAATATCTCTGAATGCTTCTGATATCATCAGCCACCTCACCGTAAACGATGATGTGAAAACCTTGCCCTGAGAAGTAGGGTCTGAACTTGATGTTCTCCTCTAGATACTTGGTGCATACACCAACGAAATCATAGTAGGCATTTACTAATGGCTCGTCGTGAGCATCGAAATCTAGGAACATCCTGTCTAAGATAACCGAGTTATCTATCTTGGTATTCTCACCAAACACCTCAAAGTCATAGACAGTAGTGTAGCAATTCATCCTACCATTGTAGGCATTAACCCAATCAAGGTACTCCTGCTTACTCTTCACTATCTTTCTCTTCATCTGTGGTGCGTTTCTTAGATGACTTCCTGCCCACACTTCTCTTGGGAACTTCATTCTTATCTCCTCCATTAAAATTTACATTAGCATTCAGTAGTTCGTCCTTCAAGTATACTGCAACAGTCTCGGATATCGAATGCTTGACCATCATCTGCATCAGTTCGCCAAATGGTCTTTCTGCTGAAAAGTATGGTTCTGTATCTGTGTACCATACCAAATCCATTTTCTTCTTTGGTTCTAGTTCAGAGTATATTGTCTCAGTGAATTCATCCACTATAGACCCCATACTTTGCAGTTGACCGAAAGTCCAATTCCTATCACTTAGCAATTCCTTAGTTCTCTTTTCTATCTCTGTTGTAATCATAGTTACATTAATTCCTAATACTCTTGTCATTATATCCACCCAAATAATTTAGCCAGCACTAGTACCGACAATATCGTATTTATAGTAGCGGCTATTGTTCGATACAGTGCTAGTTCGCCAAAGTGTCTTTGGCTCCAATTTTCTACTTCCTCACTCATTCACTCACCCCACCCATACAGGTCTGCCGCATCGCATATACCGAAGTAACTGCAAGAGGCACAAGTCCTAGCATTGAATTTGGTCGGGAACATCTCTTGTTCATAAGCATGTATCAGTCTAGCGATTCCCTTCATAACGGCAGTGTGGCTTGTCTTCTTCACTGGCTCAACAGTGATGTGATTGGATACAGGATAGTACCATCCCCACATCTTCATATCATAATCCCTAGATAGACCAACAGAGTGAAGAAGTTCTTCTGGTGCATTGTCGAACAACAACTTGTAGAAGGCCATCTCCTTACGCATCGATGTTACCTTGTAGTCCTTCCAAGGGCCAGTCTTCAACTCCATTGGGATGTACATGTCATTCTCAAAGAACATCCTGTCTATGATGCCCTGCAAGTGAACCACGTAATCTCGTTGTAGGTCAACCTCCGAATAGTCCTCTGCCCTGATGGTAATCTCTGCATCCAACATAGCCTCATTGACTACTGGTAGAAACGTATCCGATGTCTCATCTGACAGTGCTTGAACGAACCTATCTGCCTCAAAGACTGCCATAGCATAGTAGATGTCCGTGTAGTCATCTATTGGATAGAGACTGTAACTGTAATCAACCAGTTCGTCGTATTCCATATCAGCCGCTTTCTTGATATCGAAGTTATCGAAGAAGTCTTCTCTAGCATTGTGAACAATCGTCCCTTTGTGCATTGCTTCGGTTGTATCCTGCGGAAGTCTCTCGATGTAATTGTACTGGTACTTCTTAGGACACCATTGAAATGTCCCATTGGAAGATTTAGTTATCTTCAATACTGGTTTAGTCTCATCTTCATATTCGCTTGCGTTCCATTGGTATGTGTATTCTTTCATGTAAACCACCCGTCTAGTGTTGTTTGATTCCTATCTCTTTTTATTCTGGTCATGTCCCAACCCATCGCTCGATAGATTGGTTCAGCCTTCTTGACGACTGACTCTGAATAGAACTGCCAATCTGGTTGGAAGTCAAAGTCGTCAAGTTCCGCCACTGTTGAAACAGAGATGTAAGATGGTCTTACTATGTCTCTGGTCAGTGGATGGATGTAGGTCTTTGCAGGTCTTTGTATTTTCAGGAAGAGATATGAATCCTTCAATTCGTGGTCTGCTATGGTATCGTGAAACAGAACTCCCTCGATACCACTGCCGACTGTTGGCCTTTTACCCTCTGTTGTCTTGAAGTCAGGGCTGTTACAACATATCCTCTGCTTTGTATTGATACCGCTCAGTTCATGTAGTGTGAATTTGTGATTCCACTTGTTGTCCTTGCAACTCTTACAGATTACATTGAATCTGGATTCCTTGTATCTGGTTCTCTTGAGAACCTTCTTGATGTCGATGTCACCATTCCTGACCCCATTGAAGATGTCATTGAGGTAATCCGTAATCTCATCTTCGCTCTTGTCCTCAACCCACATTCGCAATACCGCTATCTGAGTGTCCTTGGCTAGTTGCGTTTCTGATACCCTCTTCGCAGTGAATCCTGTCATTGTGAACTCAAGTTCATCCAAGTGCTTGTCATCCTTCCAAGAAATCAAACCTGCGTTTCTGTTCTTAGTGTATCCCACACCTAATGATTGGAAGTATTTCTCAAACTCAAGTTGAACTGGATGCTCTTCCAAGTTGAAGACGTTTGGAAATATCTTCTGAACCTCAGAGTTGACATGCTCGCAAACTTCCTTTGCCTTGTCAATGCTGTCACATTCGACATAGATTGAATCTGTATGTCCATAAACTACCTTCATTCTTCTCTCTCCATTAACAGATAAGTCTTGACATTTCTAGGATTATAGATAGGATGGTGAGACAACTTAACTTTATTCTCATCCCTAAGAATGAATTTTCTTATTAGAAAATCCCCCTTCACTATGTTTCTTGCTTTATTGTTTCTAGTGTATTCTCTTTTATGAACCAGAAGAGACAATCCCTCAATTGGAACCAATTTTCCATTCTCACGATAGTAAATCTTCTTACCCTTTTTATTTGCTATTTCTCGTATTTTCATTCTTCTCTCTCCTTGTAATCTTCATGGTCTTTAGGCAACTTGTGTTGTCTTCTTTCCATCATGTTCTCAAGATACTTGCAGATGTTCTCTGCTCCCTTCCTGAATCTCTTCTCGGCAACATTGTCTCTTTCCGGTATCATCTCAACCATCAGTTGGTCTAGCCAAGCCTTTCTTCCTATCCATTGTAATATCTCATACTCTACGTGTGTTACACTTCTTGCTCTTTTCATTCTTCCTCACCTGCTTGTCTACTAGGTTCAAAGTAATCAACTACAAATCGACTAAACTCTTCCCAATCTATTTTACATATATTGCGATTCTTGTATCTGTATGCGCTCTTCGGTTTGTGTTCATGTATGAAACCCCACAGTCTTCTCCATTGTTCCATTATCAGATAATGTCTCATCAGAACCTCCTTTCCGAAATCTTCATCGCCACATATATGTTGATATGACATTTCAATATCTTCTTTTGATTTTCCAAATACTCTTTCATATTCCTCTTCTTCATATTTATAGACATCATATGGTAGATAATTGCCAATCTTGGTTGTCATCCGTATATGCTTGTTCATTCTTCATCATCCCCATACAATGCCCATTGGCTTCTTATTCCCCATTTCTTCAAGTCTTCCTTAGTCCACGGCTCTCTCATTCTCATTACATCACTAACTAACTGATTGATGCAATGTGGACATACAGGGCCATCAGGTGTGATGGTTGCTATCGTCAACCTGTTACCATCGTCATCAATATCATTTTCTCTTCTGTGACATACTACACATTTCATCACTCTTCCTCCTTTACTTGTTTCTCTATGCAACTGCGACACCATCTAATGCCTATAGGAATAAACTCATTACAAGTCTCACATTTAACAGTGACAATTCCGTTCATTCTAATTCCCTCACAACAGACGCGGCTTCTCTTATGGCCTCTCTAGCACTTGCAGTGATACAAGCGGCTAAGTCAACATCAGCCCATCCGAATCCTTGGAAGGCAATGATGCCATAGAAGGAAGCCATCAGTCTCTTGACTGCTAGTTGATTGTTGTTCCATTTGGTATACTCACTCTCATCAGTGGCTTCCTTCATCCTCTTCTTGTAGTCGTTCCTAAGTCCTTTCAAGTTAATCAAGGCTCTAGGAAGAACACCTAGTTCATCGGTCTTGAAGTATCTCATATCCTCGACGGACACCTTGCTGAAATCTTTCGGTGTACGGAGATTGACTCCTAACTTGGTCGGCTCCTCAGAACGTGATTCCCAAGAGATGTTACGTGCGATAATCATACTTGGATACAGACCCGCGAAGTCAAATGCGGCTACACCCAAATGCAGACCATTTGTGCCTTCACTGAGCGGGTCATAGACCATTGCCCCATCATAGGATACCCTATCTCCTCTCTGCCCCGTAGGAGGCTTCCAGTAGGCATTACGCATGAAGTATATGTTGCCCATCTTACTAGCATGGAAACACGCATCGAATGGTGCGCGTAGCAATCTCTGCAATGCGACGATTGCATCTACTGTGTGGTTCATCTCATCTATCCTAACCAACAACTCAACGTCCTTCTGAGCGTAGTCCAGATACGTTTCTGCATCCTCCAACCATGCTCTAGCGAAGAAGTCATTCTTGTCAGGGAACTTCTCACTGACTAGTTTCTTGTCACCGAGAACCTCTTCTGAGATGTAGTCCAATGCCATAGATGGCAATGTCCCTCTTTGAGAATCCATCCACTGTCTCTCAAAGGCCATGTCCAATGGTACGCAAATCCTACCTGCTATTGGTTGATATACCGCAGAGTAGGAATTCACCTTCCTCTTACTATAGGTAACAGCGTCATCCTTCCAGTATACACCACTTACTTCATTGATGGGAGATAGTAGTCTAGCATCTATCTCATTGTGAATCATGCGCTCAATCAACTTCGGCAAATCGAACTTCCAACCGAACCAAGAGATGAGCATATCAGGGTCACTCTCAATAATATCATTTAGGAAATGTTCTAGCATTGTCTTCTCTGAGGTAAATATCTTCATGTTCTTTTTCTTGGACATTTCATTTATGGTGTGGTCAAAAATAGGATACCAAGCATATGTTAGATATTCCTTATCATAACTATCGTATCTCACTATACAAGTGATAGCACCTTCATGCTCACCAACAGTCATCCACTCCATATCCCAATACCACTTACGCATCTCGTATTCAGGGAAGTCTGCATTGGAATACCTATCAACGCACCATCTATGATGTAGTGGTACATCTGCCTCATAGGTGATGTCTCCCCTATTCTCAAAGAAGGAGCGAACAACCTTACTGAGACTTGGCTTCGATGGAGTCCAAGTTACCTCTTTCAGAGGTTTGCCATCTAGGTTGTATCTGTTGCTAAAGTGATTAGCCTCGTAGTTCAACTTGATTCTGTACTTACCTAGGTTGTCAGTGACTAGCATATCAGCCACTTCCGCCACATCATCTTCGATGTAGAAGCGGGGCTTGTATACGTTGTAAGACTCAAAGTGAGATTCGACCTCGTTGTTCTTGTTTCTCCACCTACTTAGTATTCCTTTCTCTGTTGCATTAATTATCATAATATCACCTTGCTAGATATGGGGCTTTGACTAGCATGCTATCATCAGTCACTAGAACCAATGGTGATTCGTCTTTGAGGAACATGTGTATCTGCTTGCTCCCGTTGATGAACTTCAAGATGTCTCCTGTGAACTCCATAGTGGCTTCGCTATCTGGTAGCACACAATCACCAATCTCGTAAACGAAGGAGTCAGTTACGCTTCTCTCGGAAGAGATAAGCACTTTCTCCTCAGTGGCATCAATCTTGTATCTAGCCAAGTCAACCACATCGCATGCTTTCATTGCATCACTCAGAACTCTCTCTGAGATTTGAACATGGCAGTCATACTCAGTTTTACCAAACGATATCGTAGGAGCAACTGCATCCTCTTCTTCGTTGTAGTCCTTGATAGGGTCAACCACTTTCAGGAACCTACCACTAATCAGACGAATCATATCGTGCGATGGGTGTTCTGTCACAAGTGGTAACTTGGCTATCTCATCACCATCTGTGATAGTCAGGAAGTCACCAACCAATAGCCTGACTTCTCCACCGAACGGCTTTAGGTATGCTCTCGTCTTAGCGATGTCCAAGATGAACGTGGTCATCTGCTCGTCATTGGTTTGCACCTCTGAGCGGAATCCACATGCAGTTGTCAAGTCAGCATTGTAGACGAAGAGTACGTTCTCTTCGACTAGGCAATATGCATAGTTAGACAGGGCTGAGTTCTTCGACTTGTTACCGTCGTAGTACTTACCCTTCATCTCTGCTTTCTCTAGTATCTCCTCTAGTTTCGTTTTCTCCATTGTTATTTCCATTGTTATTCCTCATCATATCTCGCCCTTCTTTACTTCCTCAAATCCAGACCACTCTATCTTGCCCTTGTTGATGGAAAGCACCTTTCTCCTAGAACCAATCAGTTCAGGCATCCTAGCACTAGCCTCAACAATAGCAGTATAATCAGCACCACCTTGTTTTATCTCACGCTTCATCTTTATCGTAGCAGTGAAGATGTCCTCTGTGCTATCGTGCCAATTGGCAACCACTCCGATAGGATTGGAGTTACCAGCGTACTTGTCCTTGGAGTGTGCAACCACAATCCTATGACAAGGCAGTTCAAGTATCTCCTTGTGCAGTAGGTTTCTGTATGGAGTATTTCTATCACCCCATGCAAACGGCGGTTGCTTAATCACAGTGTCAGCATCTAGGTTGTGCTTCTCACGCATCTTAGTCTCACACACATCAGTTAGCAACTTGTCAGCACCATCGACAATAACTGCCTTTAGTTTACCCTCATCCAAGTACTCCTTGGTTAGTTCCAAGAATGCTCTTGCGTTATCCATAGTCTCATCGAAGTCAGCAAGGCTACCCTGCTTTCTCACTATGGGATTGAAGACAATTATATTCTCCACATTACCGTAGTGGTTCTGCTTCACATCTATTGCCCTGTTGTCGAAGTCAAAGACAGTAACGACCTTACCATCCTTGATGTCTTGCTCCGTCAACAAATCCATAGCAGTTGCAGACTTGGCTGATTTAGCCTCGCCCCAAATACCAAGACACATGAATGCCTTGTTATTATTCTGCTTTTTCTTTATCGATGATAGTATTGCTTTCTTCCTATCAGCGAAACTCACTTTCTCTTCCTTAGTCTCAGTCGTACTCCAACTCATTATAATCACCATATTCGTATTTTACACCTGCATTTCCTATTATCATTAGCAATCTATCTAGTCCTTCACTACTACTCTTGACTCTTACTTCCTTACCTGATTTGGTATGGAGTTTGACCCAAAAGAGTCCTGTCTCTACGTTTCTCTTCCAAGTCATAAAGTCAATGTTCTCGGAATCGATACAGAAAGAGCCACCATGTATGGTAACCTGTCTAGTCACCCCATTGATTTTCAATGGAGTCACAGAGAAAGAATCGTAATATCCCTTACCCATATTAGACTCCCTCCTTATATTCATCGTACCAGTTACCCTCGCCCCTTGATTCGATGAATGCTTTCTTCTCTCCCTCATCATCGAACCACATTAATCCTATAGCACGATTATGCTGGTCTGTATCTGTGTACTGCTCTTTGAACGTCTTAGCCAGTTCCCTATCATCCAACATGAATTTGCAGAACTCTTCGACACCTCTGTACTCCTCAGTATCCCACACAGCCCCCAAGTGCTTGCAGAATTCAATCATCGTCCGTGCGCCGATAAACTCCGACTCTACTGCTTCAACAAGCAACAGTTGATTATTGCCACCTGCGATTAGATATGAGACTTCATAATCATTCAGTATTGCCATCATACTCACCTAGAATATCCACTCATCGTCTTCGGCAGTATCCAGCGTAGCATCAGGACTGCTTCCTCTAGCAGAGGTAACCAGTAGACCAACAGTGTTGATTGACACTTGCCTTGGGTTTCCATTCTCATCAGTTCCCTGAGAAGTCCTACCAACGACTACCACATTGGAACCAATGCCGAAGTTGATATCCAGACTCTCTGGAACCCAGCATGTCGTTCCTGAGTAAGCCTCAGACTCGTAGTCGAATCCAGCAGTCAGGTCATCAATCACAATTACCCTGTTTCCATTTGGAGTGACAGTCATGTTGATTGAATTGACAGTTCCATCTGTGAAGACAAACCTATCGTTCCAGTTGTCCTTGGCATCCAGCATGTTGTGATATGCCTCTAGGTTCACCAGTGGACTGTAGTTGTCACCGGAGAATTCCATCAGCGCATCTTGCATATCAGATGTGGACATCTCCCTCTTCCTTGGGTCATCATTCTCTAGGTCAACGTTGTAAGCAAGAGTCTTCACAGTGCTGTTCTTAGTACCGTGAATCTTCGTACCATCGTTCGTATTGAGCATACACTCAAAGTGAACAAACTCAAACGGCTTAGGGTTGAAGTCAACACTCTGCTCTCCCCTGAAACCGAAGAAGTACTTGCCCATCTTACCGTTTATCTCACCGATAAAGACTCCGTTCCTTCTCCACTCCGATACTGGTAGTGGCTTACCGTACTTCGCCTTGTTCCAATCAGCGTTGTTGGTATCCAGTGGGACGATGTACTGTCCTGCATCTACCTGCACGTTGTTGGTTGGCAGTGTCTTGACGGTCTTCAAGAGTTCCTCTCCATCCAACATCATCTTACCACTGTAGCCATCATCGCTCTCAGTGAAGATAGCGACCTTACCTAGACTGTAGGTAGTGTCTGCATCTCTGGTGTACTCACCAACTACCCGCTCTCGCTGGATAGCCATCATGTCTCTCGCATCTTCCAAACCAGCGAAGAAGCCGAATGCCTTCTTACCGAAGGGACTGTCATTGTCTTCACTCCCTTCTGTCGAAGTTACCCTGCTCTGCATTGACCTGTTGTTGACGAAGAAAAGCCTCCACAGGCTTCTCGCCAACTGCAAGGATTCTTCATCCTTGTTTGGGTCAAGTGTGTTCGACTCACATATTGAGTTGAACTTGGCTAGGGCATCCTCTTCAGACATACCCAACTTCTTTGCGGCCATATTTATCTCATTCATCATTTTTTCTTCCATTTTTATTCACCTTTTCTTTTTGTTTGTAAGATTTCCAATACGGCTTCTGCACTTATGACAACACCTGCCAAAATCCAGAACCAATCGGAATCTAATGTCAATACCCCTGCTAACTTTAGCAAGGGAAGTATAGTCAGGAGCAAGCCCCCGACTAAGATTATTTCATATCTAAGCAATAGATGCTTGATATCTTCCTTGTCTATTTTCCCATCATCATTAAAATCTAATATTTGTCTTACCATTCTCATCACCATTCATATTAATTCCATCTCCTATTATTGTCGAATATTATCTTATACAATCCTCTCATTATAACAAATGCAAAAAATACCTCTATCCCTGTCATATCATCTGCCCTATCATCCAACCAGCGAGAACCTTCGGTGTCATGTTGGAACTGCGCCACTCTGTTTCACCTATCACCCTCAGAAGTTGGAACTTCCTCGTTGAGTCATAATCTGACTTCATCACCGCATCGTGTAAATTTACACTGATGGTCTTCATATCTGTCGAATCATAAATCAATTGATGCACCTTCTGTAGAGAATTATCATAGTTCTTATCGTATATTAATTTCAATATCTCCGTATACGGTTCTAGGGACTTTTCCACAATTCTTGATAGGGTCGTTCCGCTAAAAACACAAGCCTGTAACTCACCTATCGCCCTTCTCATATCTCCATGCATATGATTAATGAAGGTTTCTAACTCATCATCGGAGAACTTCTGAGCATGATTCTCGCTCTCCAACACGTTCTTTAGAACCACTTTCATATCCTCTGGTTCTAGTCTCTTGAACTGGTAATTGGCACATCTAGATTGCAAGGGATGAATTATCCTATGCCTGTCATTGCACGTGATTACGAATCTAACGTTGTCGGCATATCTCTCCATCACTCTCTTCAATGCATTCTGTGCGTCCTTGGTCATACCATCCATCTCATCCAACAGGATGATTTTGAATGGTACATCACCGATGCTCTGTGTTGATGCAATCTCCTTTATCTTGGTTCTAACGGTATCCAACTTCCTGTCATCAGAAGCATTAATCTCAAAGAAGTTACCTTCTAGATTACCTGCTAGTATCTCTTTGACAAGAGCGATTGATGCCGCCGTCTTGCCAACTCCCGCTATACCGTACAACAGTATATTGGGCATCTCCTTGTTTACCACCCAATGCTCGGCATCTATCACGAATGCCCTCTGCCCTTGGATGTCTGCTAATTTACTTGGTCTGTATTTCTCTGTCCATAACATATTCTTATTCCTCCTCTCCGTATATCACATCTAACTCATCAGCGATTGCCAGTACTTTGAAAACACGCCTTATCGCCCTTGAGTTCAAGGATATCTGTGTGGCAGTTGCTTCCTTGAACTTACCAATCCTCAGCATCTTGTCCCAATCATCCAACAGTTCCTCAATCTTCCTATCCACTCTGATAGACCTATTGTGTATTGTCAGAAGCCTCTCGTTGATTTTGATAATCTCTGGATTGTTAGTCGCACCGAGAGGGTCTAACTGCTTCACTACTCTCCTCACTTCGGTTCTTAGAACATCTTCTCTAGTTTTGTCCGCCTCTACTAGTTTAGTCAACCTCTCGATTTGTATTTCCAGATTGGCAATGCGATTCTCTGTCTTTGTTTCTTCGCGCATCTTCTCCATAATCCACTCTCTCATGCGGATATTGTTACCTTCTTGTGCATGAATGTTAGTGCTTTTAGTAAGCCCGTCACTAGTGTTCGCACCACGATGTTCCTCGCACCTTACCACACCAATTGCATTTTTACCAACCGTGTTGGCAACAGTGAATACACGGTTGCACTTGTGTCCGTCTTCCATTACAAAATTACATCTTTTTCTTATCATATTATCATCCTTATTTTCATAGCCATCTCATCAACTGGTTCTCAGGTTTGATGGCATCCATCTTCTTCTTCCTTGTTTTCTTCTTTATCTTTAGTAGTCGTCTTTCGGTATTGTTGAGTACCGTACTCAAGTAGTCTCTGAAACTCTCATCCTTGATTAGTGACTGCAATAGATAGTTGTCTGATTTCCTCAACCCTATCTTCCTGCATATCTTCCACATCTGAGAGTAACTTCCTCTCATTGGCATCTCCATCTTCTTGTACATCTTACCGTCATGGGAATATGCCAATAGTTCCCATAGGTAGTCTGTTGACCAACGGCGTTTCACAGTGTAGTCAACGAATGACAATTTGCCCGGATGTACGTTCGGGGCCAGCCAAGATATCATCTGAATATCTGGTGGGTTGTTCAACTTCAACAGTGTAGCAACCTCATCCCTGTCTTGGTTCTTTAGATACTCGCTAACCAACGGGAAGATGTCCAACTCGTAGTTGGATGGTTCTTCTGAGTTGGGTGCTATCTCTCTTATCTCTTCCAACAGTTCCTTCTTGATGCTCCTCTTCAATTTGCACATGTTGAATAGTTTCTTCGGGACATCCTTCTGGTTATCAGAAACCAGAACCACCTGCCCACGATAAGCAACCATCGCAGTGTAGATGTCATCTGTCTTCGGCTTGTATGTCATGTCCCTGATGATTATGCCCTTCTCACTCGGTATGCTGAATATGTCAGGTATGTCAAACTCATTGGCATACTGAATGATAGGCTCATCAGATACAAACGACAATGCCTTCTTCATCTTATTAGTGCCGGGTTTACCGACCACAATCAGAGGCTTGGTCTGATTATGCTCATTCACTTTCGCTATCAGGCTCATCATCTTCACCCTTCACTTCTATGACCTCAAACAACTCATCGTAAACGGCATCGCAGTTACCACACTGTATCTTTGCCATGTACATATCGAAATGTATGATGCCATCAGCATGCTCTTGTGACATGCGCTGAATACCTGCTTCGTAGTAGAAATCCTTCACGAAGCCACATTCTCGACAACCTCTTTCTTCTGCTTGTTTTATGTGCATTTCCATTCTTTCATTTTCATCCATTATTCAATCAACCCCTTTAATATCATTAATTTGTCCATCCCGTCTTGGGTGAGATGTTCCCTGTTTCTTATTATTTCAATTGCCTCTAGATATGTAGGCCATCTACCAAAATTCAACTCTATTGGACTTACTTTTGTCAAATAGTCAACTAGAGAGTATTGGTCTTTCCTTTTACCAATTTCCAATGTGTAGTGCTTGGTTCTCTGCCAATTTTCGTGTCCTCTAATCTTAGACCTAATTTCCTTCTGGTCTAGTTCTCTTTGTATCCACAACAGAAACTCTAGAGATTGGTGTCGTATGTGGAACTGCGCCTGAACAGCATATCCTAAACTAGTTCTAGGACGCTTGATGATTTGCCATTTGGGTCTTCCTCTAGCCAACAATGTTCCGAGTAGCATCATATTACATCACCTATCTCAGTGCAATCCATTGGGCCTTTGTCATCCCTGATTCTCAGTACCCTTGGGAACCTGAGTCCATAGCCACCATCGTCATTCTGTGTTATAGCATCGGCAGTTACCTCTAGCACGATTCTAGGTAGTAAGTTGAATACACCCTTCTCGTATGTGTCAACAACTCTCTTCAATAGAGTTGTCAGTCTAACTAGGTCGCCATCAGATAGACCAGTACCAACAGAACCCAATGAAACCCATTCTCGGTTCTCATCCAATACCGCTATCTCAAATGAGCCAAACACATCATGTCTCTTGCCTTCTCCGTACTTGGCAGAAACTATAACCGCGTCTATCTCTATCCTTGGTGGTTTGTGTTTCAATAGGGCATCTGTCCTCTTTGTCTGATATGGTGCATCTAAATCCTTTATCATCACACCTTCATATCCCCTATTGATAGCAGTTGCATATGCGCTCTCTATATCATCAGGTAACTCTTCGACCATCAGGTTCTCCCAGACACTCTTAGTTACCTTCAGTCTCTCTGAGTATGGCATCTGCATAATTGATTCACCATTAACAACGAGCGTGTCAAAGAATACTATTCTCACAGGACATTCAATAGTTGCCTTTAGAATGTCCTTTGAATGGACCCTAGTTCCCATCTTCTGATGTGGAGCGGGAGTACCATCTGGGTTGGTCGGGTATATCTCAGAGTCAAAAACAAACACTCCTGTTGTATTGAAATCTTCAAGTAGTTTTGTTTCGATATCGGGAAAGCAGTTTACTATCTTACCACTACGGTTGTAGAATATAACTTCCTTTTCCGTCATATGAATCTGATATCTATTACCGTCGTACTTGGTATCAACGATGTAGTTCTCTGGTAGTGGTCTGTTTTCAATTGACTTAGCCAACATCGGTTTGATGTGTCTACCAAACCAGTTGATTTTCGGAAGCATATCCATCCAATCAGTATTAGTATCTGCATACATCAAATGCTCGTACCTAGGTAACTCGGATGCCTTCCTATGAAGTAGGAACTCCTTCACGCCACTACCATAATGATAGACCATAGCCTTGTTGACTGTTGACTCACTGACTCCGTTCCTAGGAGTGCGTAGCCAATAGCGAACGAACCACTTCTTCGATAATGCATCCATATTATTGAATGCCTCACGGAATCTAGCGAATGAGTCACTCTTGATAGAAGAGCAGTCCATAGTTAGCATAGTTAGAAGAGACTTGAGTGTGTCTGATTCATTCTCGGTATAAGTCTCATCGAAATGATACACTGCTTCTCCCAAGTCTCCCCATACGCCTACCGCAGTTTCTATCTCCTCATCGAAGACGTTGAATGCAGTGGCTATCCAAGTCAAGGCTCTCTTGTTGCCTATGTTGTTATTTGGATAGTCACCAGATAGTATCTTCAACAGTGCCTCTTTGTCCTTGAAGGAGGATAGTGACTCCGCTATCTTCTGTGCCTTCTCATTACCACTTGCAGTATTCTCTAGTGCTTCACTCAGCCTTGCTAATTTTACCATTGTCATTTTTATTCACATCTATTATTTTCTTGATTGCTTTCATTACAATCTCTGCTTCTTCTAAATTCATTCTTATTCCTTT
>Ga0209348_1000793_pt1 | contig 15907 bp, 20 predicted proteins | sample ETNvirenome_2_30_FD_184065 | JGI IMG/M metagenome (GOLD analysis project Ga0209348, IMG submission 184065) | Marine viral communities from the Pacific Ocean - ETNP_2_30 (SPAdes) (version 2) | ecosystem: Environmental > Aquatic > Marine > Oceanic | place: Pacific Ocean | collected 2013-06-22 | reverse complement strand
CATCAAGACTAGTAGAACCTACTGATACATTTTGTTTACCTGTAGTACAAGCTGCTAATGCTTGAAAACCAACAGCAGTATTAAAAGCATCTTCACCTGCATCAAGTACAAATAATGTTTGTGTTCCTATTGCTGTATTTTTACCATGAGCATTTTCATTTTTTAACGCTTCAAAACCAACTGCAACATTACTAGAGCCTGTTGTTAATGATAATCCTGCATCTTTACCGACTGCAACATTTTGACTACCTGTGGTATTTGCACCTAAAGCTGAATGACCAACTGCTGTGTTATCTGATGCTGTAGTAGCACTAGCTAAAGAACTTTTACCAACAGTAACATTATTTGAACCTGTTGTATTACTTAATAAAGAATTATGACCTACTGCTGTATTTTCAGCTCCTGTAGTATTTGCACCTAAAGAAGATTTACCAATCGCAGTATTTTCTGATGCAGTCGTATTATTATCTAAAGCTTGATGTCCAACTGCTGTGTTATCAGAACCAGTTGTGCTTATTTCCATAGCAGCCCTACCTAAAGCTGTATTTCCTGAACCTGTAGTATTTGCTGCTAATGCTGCAGTTCCAAAAGCTGCATTGTTTGCTGCTGTAGTATTTGCTGCAAGAGCAGTCATACCTACTGCTGTGTTTTCACCACCTGTGGTGTTCGATAATAAAGCTTGATAACCAACTGCGACATTATTACCCGCTGTAGTATTTGCATTTAATGCTGAAGCACCAATAGCTGTATTATCTGAACCTGTTGTAAGAGCAAACATACTATTAAGACCAACAGCAGTATTATCATCACCACTTGTTAAATTATTAAAAACTTGATGTCCTAAACCTGTATTATTAGAAGCTGCATCTAATGTGCCTGTACCAGCATCATTACTAATAAGTAAACTGTTTGAAAAGTTTGTTATGTTGTAAGAAATACCTACTCCATTAACAGTACCACCAGTTAAAGCTCCTGTGACTGCTGCATCTCCACCAACACTTACATCATCTGTTACTGTTAAATCATCAGATACAGTTAAATCATCTACTGTTGTAGTTCCTGCTAGGTTTAAATCTGTAAAGGCATCAACCATAGCTGCACCAGAACCAGCACCATCAGAGTAAACGGCTTTTACATGACCTGCTGGTATAGTTACATTAGCACCACTACCTTGCGATATAATTATATTTTGTGAACCTGATGTTCCGTTTTCTATAAACCAAAGTTTAGATACTGTGTTTGGTCCTATAGTAATAGTACAAGCTGAATCAAGTGTGCCTGTATATTTTAAATAAATAGAACGTCCAGGGTCAGTCGAGCCGTCTGCTATCGTTGTAGTATGGACATCAGCATTGTCAGTAATAGCTTCTGTGCCAAAACTAAAAGCTTCTGCAATAAGTTCTAAATTTGTGTTTGTACTTGTGCCCCAAGTTCCCGATTCGTCACCTGTGGCTATTTCTTTTAATCTTAAATCATTTACATATGTAGCCATATTGTCCTCCGACTATTTTGATTGTACACCATATTTAACAAAATTTTAAGCAACTTCTTTCCAATTTGGAGTTTGTGTATCTGATACATTTGTATAACTTGCTGTTTGAGTTGTTGTTACTCCTGTATAATTAGCAGTTTGAGTATCGTCTACTAATCCCCAAACATTAACTATATTAGCTACACCTGTTGCACTAACTCCTGTAAGTATTATTACAGCTTTTGATATTACTGTTTCGTTGCCAAGTGCAGTAGTACCCACATTACCTGCAACACTTATATTATTATCCGAACTGATTGTAGTTGAGCCTAATGCAGACGTTGCTACATTCCCTGTTACAGAAATATTAGCACCTGCAGTAACTGATTCATCCCCCAATGTTCCTGCTGAAGCAGAACCAGATACACCTGTTACTGCTGCACCTGCAGTAATAGCATTTCCTAATGCAGATGTACCGACATTTCCTGACACAGAAACATCGGCACTTGCAGATACGGTTTCATCACCTAAAGCAGAAGTACCTACATTACCTGAAGCAGAGATATTAGCTGTTGCTACAATAGTTTCGTCACCAAGTGCAGAAGTTGCACCTAGACCAGTGACATTAGTTAAAGCTTTTGCGACAACGGTTTCGTTGCCTAATCCTGTAGTGCCTGCGTTCCCTGTTACAGCTGTAATTGAAGACGCTAATACAGTTATAGAGCCTAACCCAGATGTTCCTGCTAGACCTGATTGCGAAACGTTAGCATCACAAACTACTGTTTCAGAGCCTAATCCTGAAGTACCAGCATTTCCTGTTACACTGACAGTTACATTAATAACAGCAGGCTGACCCCAAGGACCAGTACCCCATGTGGAACGACCCCAACCGACAGACATTTATTTAAGCTATTCTTATAATAGCGTTTGATGCATCTGCTGTAGGGAATTGTATTGTAAAATCTCCGTTTGTCGAAGTCTTATCACCACCAAAAGCTAAAATACAAACGGCAGGGTCCCCAGACGCACTATCGTTAAATATCATTGCTCCATTAGCAGTTATAGTAGCAGAACTAAATGTTAAATCTGCAAAATCAGTCAAAGCAGTTGTACCTGATGTAGAAGGGTCAACTCTTGTTAAAGTTCCTCCTTTTGCTGTGTAACCTGTTCCGCTAACTTCGTTTGAAGTTGTATATGCAGTGGTTGCCGCGTCTAAAGAAGCACTACTTGTATATAAAGCTAATTGAAAAGTGCTACCACCACTATTTTTAAAATTATGAACACCTTCTAATAGTTCTTTTTTAAAAGATGTGCACATTGCTTGTGTTATTGCCATTACAGCCTCCTTATAATATCAGCCATATCTTTATGACCTTGTTTTTCTAATAAACCTGCTACTGTTGACCTATCGCTAGCAATAGCTTGTTTCATATATAACAAAACGACTTGTGCCATATTATCTTTAAACGCTTGTGCCTGTGCTTTAACCATAGGGTCTGCGTTATCGCTAATACTAATAAGTCTTTCCATTATTCTTTCCGTCCAGTATTCTGGACTTAAACCTTTATTTTTCGTAGTTTGTACATTTACATCACCTATCGTAGGCACTACTTCTACACTAAACATTTGGTGCTCCTGCATTAAGTTTTACTTGGTCGTTTCTTGCTTCATCTCTTAAATTTTTAAACTCACCTAAAAGTTTTAAAGTAGCTAAAGCTTCTTGATACCTATTTTCATAAAGTCCTATCGTATTAGGGTCTTGCTTTAAAAAATAAGCACCCTCCACTAAAGAACCATACAACATTGCATTAGGTGCGTTTTCTGATAACCAACTTTGACCGCTATCTCCTAAAGTTGTAAGAGAATTAGGTCTGTAGTAATAATGAAGTTCAACATTATAATCACTATTAGGGGTGGGTGCTACTATAAAACTGTCTTCATCGAACTGTGCATAGTAAAGGGGTTTGCCTGTTGTTGCGGCTTGTGGTGTGTAATCTCTTATATATGAGACTTGTTTTAATAATAGATACGAATAATTGTTACTTCCGTCTATTACAGCTAAACTAAAAGATGACAAATAATCATCAGGTGTAGATAAATAAGTGTTATTTGTTGTAAGTGTTCCTGTAACATTCTTACGAAAAACAGGAAGTTGAACGCTTTTTAAAATACGTTCTTCAGTGGTTTCAATGAAATTATTTAAATTATTAACAAAAGTTGTTTCAGAACTATCTAAATAATCTTGTATTGCTGTTTTTAAACTACTGTATGTAAATCCTGCCATTATGTTATACTCACTGTTACGCTACCTAAAGCACTTGTAATTTCTTGACCCTCTAGTTTACTACCTATAGGGTCACTTTGAAAAGTCATTCCAGCAGCAGATGCATTTGTAGTTTTTACCAAACCTAACTGTGTTTGCGGTAAATCCACCTCAGGTCTTGGTTGATGTAAAGCTTCAGCATCAGCTGTAATTGGTGGTGGGTCTAGTTGTGGATGTTTTGGTTCATAACACTCATGACAAACTTTCGTATTGTCCCATGTCATCCTAGCTTTTGTATATCTATATCTAAAACCACAAACGTCACATATAAAATATGCAAATTTACCAGAAGCGTAAGACATTAGATGTATTGCCTTTTAGGAACTATTTTAAGTGGCGACCTATCCTCATCGTACTTGATAGCGTTTAATAAATCTTGTTCGTATTGTTGTTTTAATATTGGTAACTTTTGTGTGTTCTTTTTTAAACATAGATAATAAGCTAATCCAGAAGTTAAACATGGTAAAAACCTATTTGGAACATCTATATCTTGGTCTGAAGCATCAATATCTTCGATAGTTCGCCATACATAGTAAACCAGTTTGTCGGTCGAGTTCTCTGGTGTTGGATAGAGATGTATTTTTGGTGTGGTTAATCTTTCTAACCAATATTGTGTAGGTCTAGCTTCAGTTAATTTATTAGGTATACCTACATATTCGTTTCTGTCCATTCTACTTAAACTATGGTCTGTAATAACATTATTTACTGTTCTTTCTATGTATGCGTCTAAAATATCTATATCAAAAGAATTTATACTATACTCGTTAGTGCCTTTAGTTAATGTTAATTCGACTTTAACAACTTCCCACATCTGTATGCCTCTGTTATTCCAGTCGGCAAACATAATATTTAATGAACGTCTTGCAGTTACTGCATCATAAGACGTACGAGCTTCCAAACCTGCAAGTTCGTACGCCTCTTCGATTGCGTTAGCTACATTAACTGAAAAAGTTCTTGTGCCTGATGTTGCCATATTAGTTGTAGTATGCTACAAAAAAGTCACAATTAGCCAATACAACATAAGCACCAGTTCCAAACTTTACACCGTCATTGGGTATGTAATGGTCGAAACTTTCGTTCGCTGCTGAACCAAATTTAAAATGTATTAACAGTTTAGTGCCTGAAGCACCAGTGCCGTCATATATTTTAATTTCACCATCAGCTGCACTAGAGTGTGCTTGTATCGATTGGATTCTAATAGGTCCTAAATTAGTCGCAGTGCCTGCACCACTACCAATAAAACCTTGAAGTTGTCCAGTTGCAGTCAAAGCTTTAGACGCTTTTACATCTGATGAACTCATCGTGACCTCCTATTATGCGTCAGCGAATGGTGTAACTATAGTGCCTGAGCCTAAAATTATACCTTCTACGGCATATTTTGCTGAAGCAATAGCAGTTACTTTAACAATACTACCTGCTAGTCCACCTTTTGTAGAACCATTCATTGTGATTACATCATTAGATGCACCAGATACAAATGTTTTACCAGTAGCGTCGTCTTTACCTAGATATAGTCCACCCACGAACTTATCTGTTCCGTCAGTTAAAATATCCATATCGGTAGCTGCTGTTTCTACTACAAAAAAGAAAGATGCACCTAAATTATTTAATTGATTTGGGTCGCTATTATCTCCAGGGTCAGTAGCAACGATACTTGGTAAAGTAAATTTACCGTCAGCGTCATTACATGTTAATATTTTACCTGCGTGTGATGCAACTGATAAAGTAGTATCTGCTGTTAAACTAACAACTACTGCATTACCTGCTGATATAAACCCCGCTAAAGATTTTACGGGACCTGAGAATGTACTCTTTGCCATATTAAGTCTCCTTAATAAATCTATCGTCTTGGCTTGTCTGCTAGGGCAGTCGATAGATAGTTAATATATATCCCTAGTTCTGTCTACATTTTATATTATTAAATACAAAAAAGAAAGGGGACCGAAGCCCCCTTAAACAAATAAGCTTGTTTACGCTCCAGGAGAGCCAAAAATACCTCTCCAATCACTAAAACCAAAACTATATCTTTCTCTGGCTTTATATCTTACATTACCTGTCTCGAAATCACCTTCCATACTTGTACTTACGGGTGTTCTAACAAAATGTTTTAAACCATTAGGGACATCTGTTTTGATAAAGAATGCGTCTGTATCTGTCAGATAGTTGTTAACAACGTAACCTTGTGGGACCATACCCATGTTTCTAATTGCGTTGATATCGTTATCTGATGTTTGTACACGACCAGGAGACTCCATAAGTCTATCAGCAACAAATTGTAATGCTGGTGGAATTATGAGCTTAACAGCTTGTGCATTGATTTTTAAACCTCTTTCATCTTTAAAGTCAGCAATATCAATTAATGACTGTTCTAATGAAGTTTCGTTTAAATCCGCAGCTGTTGATAACTCGTTTCTTAAATCGATGTTACCTACAGTTGGGTGGTCAGTTGCACATAGCTCTTTACCGTCGCCTCCAACAAAGGATGAATTAAAAGCGTTGTTTAAAACATTAGCTGCTTTAACTTGCTTTGTAGTATTCATCGACCTTGCTAGTGCTCTTGTATATCTTGAAGAAAGAGTATCGTATAGATTATCTTCGATAGCTTCTTCTGTCAATGCAAAAGCTAAGGCTATAGTCTCATGTGTGTATCTTGATGTAAACGATTCCTGTGCAGTATCATAGATAACAGCTGCTCCTTCACCTTTAGTAGGTGCTTCGCCGAAACCTGAAAGCATAACTTCTTCTTCAAAAGCTCTTTCTGAACTTTCTGTGTCAAAGATTTCTTCATGTTGGTTTTCATAACTGTCATACTCTAATCCAAAGAGAGCGTGCAAGCCAGGAACTAGCTCTTTAACTAGTTGTGCTCTGTTAATTGCCATTTATATTCTCCTATATTAGACTGCAAAAGTGTTAGTTGGGAACGAGAATAGAGCTCTTGCGTTAGCACCAATCGAATTGCTTGGATTTGACGCAAAGCCTACACATAATGCTACACCACTAGATGTTGTTGCTGTAACACCCTCTTTAGACCTACCAGTAACTGTGCTACCAGCAGTTGTAGAAAGAGTGTATTTATTACCGATAAAACTTACAGCAGGTGTTCCTGCAGTAAATTGAGCTTCGTATACAATTCCAGGGTCATTGTAAACTAAAGCTTCGGCGTCAGCACTACCTTGTGTTGCGGTACTCGCTGTCCACACTTTAGAAAACGTAGGTGTACCATCAGACGCTGTATAAAATACCCCGTAAAACACACCTATAGGTGTATCAGTCGCTCCTGCTTGTTGAACATAACCGCTAGAAAGAGTAACAACATCTCCACTAAATATTGAAGTGCCGTAACCACTTGCGATTCTCATTTTTGCAGGACGAATAATACCACCATAAATGTGATAAGCAGGGGTAAAACCATCAGGGGCGTTTGTATTTGCCATGATTTTCTCCTAAGTTTTTATAGTTAATATTCGTCGGAACATTCTAACTTTCGTTTGAATTATTCCTACTACCAAATTCAACCTTAGAAGACCTTTTTATATCACTTTTATTTAAAGGCATTCTAGGGTCACTCTCTCGCATAAGATTCTGGTCTACACCGTCGATAGCAGTCTGTGCCTGCTGTGCAAAATAATCATTTCTTGATTTAGCGGTTTCTTCAGGAACTTTAGCGAGTATTAGTCCTCCAACACCAATAACCCCTTTATTTCTTCCGTGGTCAATACTAGGTGCTTCGAAATCAGGATAATCTTCTGCTCTTACAGGTTCATATCCTTCTCTAATACGTTTAGACATATTAGATTTATCATCGTTACCTCTAGTAGATTCACGAATCCATCTGAATTTATATCCAGGAGGAGGTGTGGGTGCGTCTAACATTGACGGGGGTGTCCAAGGTTTACTGCGTGTTTGAGTTTCACGTGTCTCTGCAGACCTAGAGTTTCTGTCTGTGCCGACTTCTGAATTTTTAATATCTTCTGTCATTTTATACTCCTTCGATATGCTTAGCATATTCGGTTAATGGAACGCCTAATCTTTTAGCTATTGCTACTTGACTCGGTGTTAGTTTTACTTTGCGTGCTCCTTTCTTACCTGCAACTCCAGGAGTTGAGGCAGCAACCTGTTGCACGGGGGCTTGTTGCTCTTGCGAAAACTTTGTTGGAAAATTTTGTCTCATCCTTTTATCTACTTCTTCATAGTATTCGTCAGAAGTTGGGTCATAACCTTGTTCTTCGACTAATTCTCTATGTATACCAAAAGCTGCAAAAGTCATTACTGTGTCTTGACCGAACCATGTATTTTTACTAGCCCATTCCTCTGCTTTAGGGTCAGGTGCTTGTGGTTCGTCAGTCTTTAGTTGGACTGGGTCTGGTTGCACGTTTTGCTGTGTTTCTGCTTTTTTATCTCTAATTGCTTGTTGTGCTTGCAGTCTTTTTAAATTTTCTGCTTCAGCACTAGCACGAGATAATTGTTCAGTCGCATTAGCTACTCCTTCTGCATCTCCTGAGTCTTGAGCTTCTTTCAAATGAATTTTAGCTCTCTCAATATCCGATTGTACCCTATTATCGTACTCTTTGAAAAGCGATGAGTCAGAATTTTTTAATTTTTCTTGTAGCTCTGTGTTAGTATTATTAATAGATTTTGCGTAATTTAACGCCTCATCTCTTTGGCGTTCTGCTTCACGCATTTTATAAGTAAGTTTGTCAATACGTTTTTTAACGTTATCACTTATTTCATCTAGCTCGCTTTTTTGCTCACTTTGTTCTGCAACTGTCTCAACAGATTGTTCTGTTCCTTCTTGTTGCGTTTCTTCATCTTCTGGTAATACCAGTTCAATATCTTCAGCTGTGTTTGTGTTATCTTGCATAATTTCTCCTGTTAATTATGATATTATAGCTTCAGGGTCATCAACGACTGCTAGTATTTCGTCATCATTTAAAAGTCGCATATCGCCACCTTCAATTTGAAAACGAGCACCTGCATATCTGCCGAATATAACCCAATCACCTTTTTTACACCAAGGACCTTCTGGAAACTTAATAGTGTCTGCATAAGCGTCGGGACCTAAAGCAACTACGTGACCCACAACTGTTGACAATCTTTCTTTATCAATAGTTTGTCTAGCAAGTTGTATACCACCTTTAGTTGTAGTAGGCAGTGTAAAAGGTAAAATTAAGATACGATACCCCGTTGGACGTGGTAACTTATCTGCATGAGATTCGTAGTTCTCTGGTGTTATAAGGTTTTCTTGGGATTCTAATTCCCTAACTTTACCTTTACTACCAAAGTTTTCTACTGTGTTTGGAATAACCTTGTTATTCATTGTGCATCCTCCATATTAGAATGAATTGTTTGAATTTCTTGTTCTGCAAAACTCAAACCGTTTATTTCACCTACAATCCGTTGGTATTGTTCAAAATTTTCAATACTTCCAGATGCAAGCGTTTGCGTGAGAGAATTAATCCTTTCACGATATTTTTGGAGCAAATGCTCCATAAGTCTTATATGGTCCACTATTTAATATAGTTATACCAAAGTAAGCCTTTTGTCTGACCATAAGCAGCTTTTACTTTTGATTCTTTACCGATAACTTTACCGTCAGAATCTGTATTAAGTTCACCTGCTTTCACAACTTCAGACTTAGTTGTGTCCTCCATCGAAGGCACAGACATTTTCTGTTTAGCACCCTGCGATTTTGGAGATGGATAATCACCTTTATTGTAATTACTCATTTTCTTCTCCTAAATTCGTTCGTGTTTCACGAACAGTTTTTAAAACTTCATTTAAATTTTTAATTTCATCGTTCTGCGTTTTCGCTTGTAATTCTTCTAAATCTATTGCAGCTTTTATTTGTGTTGCTTCTCTTTGTTGATTAATACGTTGCATATCTATTTCTTTATCACGTATGTCTTCTTGTTCTTTTTGTGCTAATTGTTCTTTTTCAAGTTGTAGTTGTTGTTGGAACATTTGCATTTGTGGGTTTTGTTGTGCCATCGCTTGTGCTTGTGCCATAGCTTGTGCTTGACCTGTAACTTGTTGCGTTGCTTGTGCTGCCATCATAGCTATTTCGTTCATAAGTTCTGGCGGCATTTGACCGTCTTCCATAGGAGGTAACGGTTGACCCATTGCTTGTTCTATTTGTTGTCTATATAAAATAGCCTGACGTTCTTGTATATTAGCACCAATACTTTGACTAGCTATTGGATTTTGTTGAATCATAGGGTTTTGTAAAAATGCACTATGGGCGGCAATATAAGCTTCTTGATTTTGGAAATCGTATGCTTTTATAGGCTCGCCTTTCATAGAAGCTTGTTGTTCTGATATAGGGTCTCGGGGCGGTATCTCCTCATCAGGTGGTAATATTGCGTCTATATCTTTTACATTCAAAGCTATATACATTTTACGATAAGCTTCTTTTAAATCATGTAAATCTGGAGCAGATTGTGCCATTTGTAATTGTGTTTGTGCTAACGTAATACGTTGCGTCATACTAAATATATTAGGGTCGCTAACAGGTATTACATCCACGCTATTATCAAAATCTTCCCTGAATACGTTTTGGTTATTACCTTGTACTTGATAAGGATACTCAGGTGGTAAAAATTCACCAAAAACTCTTTTTAATATTTTAAATTCGTTACGTTGTGCATAATGTAAACGTTTATGTATCGCTGACATAATACGTTGACCTTTTTCTAATAAGGCTACAGTCGTGCCTACAGGAGCTTCACTATTGCCGTCGCCTGTTGGATTTTCTACAGTAGCGGCAAATCTTTTACCTGCATCAACTAAAGCACCTAGTAAAGTTCCTAATGTTCCGCTTGGCTCTTTATATGGTAATGGTAAAAATGCATCTTGTAATCTACCACCAGGAGCATCAACATCTCTCCACTCTCCAGGTTGTAGTGGGTCATCATGTCTTTGTATATTTAAACCTCTTGATTTAAAACCAGCAGGTAAATTACTTAAAGTACCTGCGTCTATAAGTTGTCTTAGTATTGCAGTTACTGATTTAGTTAAACCACCCATCATATGTATTAAACCAAAACCATAAAAACCCAATCCTGGAAGAAACTTGTAATGCGTAAAATATTCTATCTTTTTACGCATTGGGTCGTTTTCATTATAGTTAGGTCTAATAGCTAAAATTTTATTATTATCTTTACAGATAGTTACAATATAGGGTAATGCTAATCCTGTTTCTTCACCATTAGCGTCTTTATCTTCAAATCCTTCTAAATCTAAATTTACGTGCATTTCTAACAACGTATATTCTTCATCGTTAGCTGTTCTACTTAAACCCTGTAATTCATCCATTTTAGAATCAACATCTGTATTATCGTAACCGCCATCGGGGTCCATCATATCCATGTCTTTATATAAACCTGATATTTGTAATTTTTTCAGGTCATTTGGTGACATATGAATCACATGCGTAATTCTAGGAGACGTTAATAAATCTACAGCGTAATACGGAACGACTAAATCTTCAGATTTTACAAATCTTGCTACTGCACGCCCAACAGCAGGGTCATAATAAACTTTTTTAAATGCAGAACCTGCTAACGGAAGATAAAATAATAATTGGTCCATTTCTGGGTCGTATTCTTCCATTTTGTAAGTAATTTGGTAATTCATAAAGTTTTTTACTCTATTCGCTTTTTCTACTTTAGCGTTATCACTTACACCTAATATTTCAGTATCAACAGGTCCTCCTGCTGGCAGCATTTCTTTATAAGCTTGTGCTTGGAACTGGGTTACTGCTTCTGCGAGTATCGGATGATGTACACCCGAAGCACCAATAAATGGTTCTGTTCTATTATCGCTATTTATACCTAATAAATCTAAACCTTCGCTATATGTTCTAAACCAATCGTTACGAGAATCTAAATCTTCTTCAAAACTTTGTACTAATTCTTGTGCTATAGAATTTAATTCATTATCGTCAATAACTTCAGCTAAATTTTCTCCAAATTTACCCGATATCGTATTTTCTTCTTCGGCTCCAATACTTACGCTGCCGTCTGGGTTGATAGTTACTTCAGTTTCTTCTGGAATTTCTTGTTGAACTAGTTCAAGTTCAATTTCTTCTTCAGGACGAAGTGGTTGTGGTATCGCTTGTTTTTCTATAGCCATAATTTCAGCAGTATAACCTTTATTTTACTAATAATAAACCCTTTGTGTTGGATAGTAACTTGGCTCATCCCCCATATCAGTAGAAAGTTGTAAAAATCCGCCCTGTCTGAAGCGTGCTAACGCTAAAGTCGTGGCATCAACAAGGTCATCGTGTTCGCCTGCAGGAAAATCACTAACTTCTTCCATAAGTTCTTCGCCAAAACGATTATCAGGCACCCAAACTCGTCCATCTTGGAAAATTGGGGACACAGAATTTAGTCTTGCGATTTTATCCTGTCCTTTTCCTGGACTAAAAGTGTTTACAGGTATACCCATACGCCTTAATTCTTGTATTAAAGGCAATCCCGACCCTTTTGCTTCAATAATTACACTATCAGGGTCCCAAAATTCATATAAACGCATAGCTTCTTGTTTTAATTCAGGAAAATCAAATCTTTCTTTAATACAATCTATTAAAATTAAATGTGCTTCGTCGCCTTTATAGTGTTCTTCGCCTATTTTACCCTCTGGATAGAAAACTCCCCACGTTGTAATAGCGGTAAAGTCGGCTCTTTCGCTTTTTAAGAACGCTGTATCGTAACTTTGTATCAAATAATCGCACGTTGGTGGTTTTTCTTGGTCCCAAACCATAAACCAATCTTTAGGGATTATAGAAATACCCTCACCAGTAGGTCTTTGCATGTATTGTGCAGCCCATTTTGAAGGACTAACTGAAGCTTTTATACTTTCAAGTTCTTCTAATTTCCAAAATTCTTTCCAAAGTGACTGACCACTAGGTAAAATTGCAGGAAATTCTATAACTTCCCATTGGTCAGCACCTTTTTCTTGTGCCATTTTCTTAATTAATCTACCTGTAAGGTCTTTTTTAGACCAACGAGTCATAACTATTACGATTGCACCTCCAGGTTGTAGCCTTTGACGAGGTCCTGTCATAAACCATTCGTAAGCTTCGTCTAATGCTTTATCAGACATAGCGTCTTGTTCCGAATGTGGGTCATCAATAATAAACAAATCCGCACCTCTACCCGCTAAAGCACCACCTGTACCAGCAGCATAGTATTCACCGCCCTTATTTGTTAACCATTTACCTGCAGAACGGCTATCTGCTTTTAATTCAGTTTCAGGAAACAAAGCTTTATATTCTTCGCTATCGATTAAATCCCTAACTTTTCTACCAAAATTAATTGCAAGGTCTGCGGTGTGAGTAGCTTCTATAATTTTTAGTTTTGGATTTTTACCTAAAAGGTAAGCAGGAAATAAATGCGATGCAAATTCAGATTTAGTATGACGCGGTGGCATATTAATTATTAAACGTTTTAATTTACCACTAGCAATATCATCAAAAGCTTTTGCCATTTTTACATGGTGGTCGCCATTTATAAATTCTTTCCAAATACCTTTAACGAAATTTAAAAAAGTGGATGTAGAAATTTCTTGATGGTCGCGTTTTTCTAATTCTTCTAAAAGAATAGTAAATTCTTTAGCTTCTTGCGTACTTAGGTGTGATAAATCTAAGTTTTTTAAATTTTTTAAATCAGTCACTTAATTTTAATAAATCTTCTAAAGATATTTCTTGTGCATATTTTACCGCATCATCGTCTAACGATAATATTGTATCACCTTCTTTACCCATGCGTGTAAAAGTTCTAGGTGGGAATTGTATCGCATCAAACCCTCTATCTCTAAAAATATCTCCAACAGGTTTACTAAACATAGATACTGCACCTCTATCTCCTGCATTAATTAATCGGTCTGTTAGGTAATATGTATGTCTGGCTAAAGCTGTATCATAAGGATTACCTGATTTTTTCGCAGTTTGACTTAACCTTTCTACTAATTCATACATATCGTCAATAACGTTATCAGGTAAATTTTTAGCATCAGCTACATTTACAAATGAAGGTTGTATTGCGTATACAGATTTTCTAGGTAAATCTTTTAATATTTCGGGAACACCAATTTCTAAACCTAAATCATCAGTAACACCGTACAATGGCAATCTCGGGTCAGTTTTATCTAATACTGAATAAATACCTCCTGTAGATTCTTTAAGATTAGCTCTATCACCATATCTAAATTTTGGTGTTCGTAACGTTGCTATACCTGCTTGTCCACCATGATAAATAGGTTGATTAAATTTAGGAGTTAAGTTAACATTTTTTAAATTACCACCTTCGTCTAAAACCGTTGATGTTATAATTCCGCTTCTTTTTTCGGCTTGGTCACCAGCAGCTAATTTTTTATTAACTTCGTTTAATTGTTTTTGTACATTACTTTTAACTTGGGTATTGCCTTTTAAAATTGGGTCGGTTTCTATATCTTTTAATGTTTTAATTAAATCATTTCTTTTAGCGATTAAAAAAGCACTCCCCATTTTTACACCAGTTGCTGTTCCTGCAGTCATTGCATCTAAATAACCTAATGCTTCGCCTAACTTATCTCCTCTAGCTTCAGCAACTTTACCGCTTACAAAAGGTATAAACGATGCAATATCCCCTAACCTTTCACGTTCTAGCTTTTTATCTCCAACAAGTCCAGGCTCTGTAATAAATCTTTGGAAAGGTCCAAGTTTTGACATATCCACCCCATACTCATTAAACATTCCTGCGTAAGATTGTTTATTATCTAAGGGTACTATGGTTGCCATTATGCTTTACCTTTTGGTGGTTTCATAGCTAATAATTGATGATATGTTTCTGGTAAATACTTTGAACTTAATTTATATTTTTCGTTATAGTTTGATATTTTACCTAAAAGATTCATACCTACAGGTGATAATACTTTATTAAAAATTACATCATTAGAAAAATCTAATTCATCAGTATTAGTTTTACTCATTATATCTCTAAAACTACTATATTCGCGTTCTAATTCTTTTATAGTTAAATTTTTATCACTTTCTGCGTCGTAACTGTCGGTAAATAATCCTGAAGGTGTTTTATCGTATTTAGGTCTTCCAAATAAAGTTGTTTCATAAATATAATCAGGAGAAAGTTTTTTACGGTTTATATTTTTTAGTTCTGTTAAAAAATCATTAAAAGAAACGTAATCTTCGTTTCGGGAATCAGCTTTTGGACTTTTATTATAAATATATTCTGCTTTTTTATATGGAGGTAAGTTTGCTAAATAATTATCATACATATCGGGAGTATAAGTACCAGCTTCTTGCTCAGCAAGAATATCTTGAATAGTCATAGGTTTTTCTGGCTGATATGCATTAAGGGGTGGAATAAGGTTTTCGTTGAAGTTTTCTAATAAATCTACTATGCCAGCCATGTTAAGTAAAGCAGTTTAAACTATGAATGAGTTTCTTTGTCGGCGATTTATTTTTCGCTATGCGATGCACCGAAATAAAAACTAATCACAGCACTTGCTAATCCTCCTAAATAACCAAGAACTAAATTAATCAGTGCTTCACTGTTTTGTTCTGGTGGTTGTAACGTAACTAAAAATATATAACCAAGAAACCCTGCTACCATTGCAATACCAATAATACGTGCGGTCCAATCTTTACTGAACTTGGTCCGTGCGTCTTGTTTATCTTTCGTTTCGATATCGAACAAATTAACATCAAGTTCTTTCATTTTAACTTCAAAATCTTTTTCTGCTTTTTTAATCTCTAACAACTGTTCAGGAGTAGCGTTTGCTAAAGCTTGTTCAATAGTTTTTTCATCATTGTTGACGCCTAAAACTTTAGAGATAACGCCTGTTGCCATACCGCCCAGTGGACCGTTGAGTGCCGTACCAAGTGTGGGTGCGACTGCACTAACTATATTTAGTATTTTTTTCATTACAAAAGTATAACTGTAAAAAATTTTTTTGCAAAATTTTTTTTACTAGGGACTTATTTGTAAAGTACATGCAATTAAGAGGCTGAAACTAAGGAGCGGCGGAGGGTGAGGAGTCAACGGTAGCGTAAGGGGGTATAGGGGGGCTTAAAAACGGGTGTAAGGGCTACTTGTAGAGTAGCCCTTGTGTTAGTA
>Ga0209348_1000792_pt1 | contig 15911 bp, 30 predicted proteins | sample ETNvirenome_2_30_FD_184065 | JGI IMG/M metagenome (GOLD analysis project Ga0209348, IMG submission 184065) | Marine viral communities from the Pacific Ocean - ETNP_2_30 (SPAdes) (version 2) | ecosystem: Environmental > Aquatic > Marine > Oceanic | place: Pacific Ocean | collected 2013-06-22 | reverse complement strand
ACGGCGAAGGGATAAAGTCTAGGAGTCATTTAAACAATGTGCTAACCAAGTGGGGCGATATAGAATTAACTGATCAGAAGGTTTTTGTAGTACCCGCAGATGTACATTATTAAAATAAATTGGAACCAATACGAACTAACCTCGTATAACTAATAAACAAAGGAGCAGTAATGAAGAAATATACATTTGGAGTAAAAAAGTGGCTTATCTATGAGGTCGATGCATCAGACAAAGAGAGTGCATTAAAAAGATTATGTGATGATTTTGATCTAGCACCAATAGACGAAGGGTTTGATGCAGATGCTTTCTTGAAGGCTAATTTGTTAGAAGTAGAAGAAATAAAAAAGGAGAAGTAATGGGTAAAATAAAAGGTCTGGTAATCGACATGGGTTATGATGGTGCTAAGAGATACTTGGAAGAGATTAAAAGAAAGGCAGACCAAGACAAGCAAAGGAGTAAACATGCCGTATCCAATGGCAAAAAAGATAACTAAAGAAGATGTGGCTATGTTCTTTGAAATGGACATTGACAACTGCAAACTAAAGAAGAAGGACTTTTGTGAGATAATAGCAAGTTTCATAAATGATCCGATTTCTACAAGTAAGCTATATAAAGATGAAATCAATCTATACTTTGAAACTAGGAGGGATTTGTAAAATGCAATGGGTAATAGATGCTTGGTGTGGGTTTGGCAATAGGAAAAATCGTGTGATACATACGAAGCCACAACGTAAGATTGCAAAAAAAGAAACCTTTAGAATGTATCATTGTGCTACTTGTAATTGCGTATGGGAGACAGATAGAGTTTCACCACAATACATCCATAAATATCAAGACTTTCCCAAGAGGGGGATAGATAAAAAGGAGTGTAAGTACTGTGATAAAAGTGAATAAAATAATAGCAGTTCTAACGATAGTTTTTTGTAGTTGCAGTACGACTATGCCATCGCATAAGATCATGGACAGAGATAAATATGTCCACGACTACAATAGGGAGATTACAGAGTACAATCGAACTGTACAAATGTACTGCAAAAGCCATTACAGATGGGAAAAAGTAAAGATGATAAACACGAAACATGGTGTGGAATTTAGAGTAAAATAATAGGTGTAAGTCGGGCATAATGAATTGGTATTTATTCAGACGATCAATAAAAAACAGTTCGGCTTACACTTCATAAAGGAGAATATATGAACGCTAAACAATACCAGATTATGAGAGAAGAGTTTCTTGAAGAAACTTTGAAACTTTCAGACAATAAACGCATTGAATATACAGAGGGCAACCATAAATCAAATGTTTTATGGAACTTCGAGAACATAGCAAAAACATTAGGGCTATCACCAATGAAGGTACTATCTGTATATTTACTGAAACATACTAGTAGTATTTTTAACTATTTCAAAGATGGTAAGGAATACTCTGAAAGTATCGAAGGTAGGATCATGGACATCATTAACTATCTTTTATTATTGGTGTGCATGATAAGAACATACAAACAAAAAGGAGAAGTGCATGAATAGTTTCACAAAAGCAATAGAGTTGGTAACAAAAACAATTCTTGGAAACAAACCAGTTTCTGTAACACCAAAGAAGAAACGTAAATATAAAAGGAGAAGTAAGAAATGAGCGAACATGAATTAGTATTTGATAAACTATGTGAGATGTTGTTTCCTGAACTAGATGAGGCAGTAGACAGAGAAGCAGAGCATTTAATGGAAGAGCATAACATTAACCATGAACTAATGGTGCAAATCATAGAGGCTTTCCTTTACAAGAGAGCAAAGCAGGTGGAGGGATAAATATGAATCACTCAAAAACAAGAAAAAAATTCCAAAAAGAATTTATACATTTTTTTGTTTACAGCAGTACAGTGCATCAATTAATGCAGATACATAAGCAAAAGTTGAAAAAAAAGTTTAACAAACTTTCTGATGAAGATTTTATAAAAGCAATAGAAGATACTATTTTTGAAAATAAATACGGTGTTGCTCAATGGGTAGAATTTCAGGATTTTTGTAAACATGTAGAGGAGGGGTAATATGAATATATCAGATTGTTGTGGGGCAGAATTAATGTCATTTGAAACTCCATTATGTTCAAATTGCAGAGAGCATTGCGAACCACAAGAAGATAATAGCACAGCTCATTATCCTCATCACAGTGGTAACGAATATGTATATCCATTGAAAAAAAGAGTACAATTAACCGAAACAGAGCTGAGTGATATGATCGCAGAATTGCATCCTCAGCCAATTAAGGATATGAAACAATGATACATTGGCTACAGTCTTTATCAGAGAATGGATTTGATGTTTTTATAGTGGTGTATCTGGCGATACTACACCTCATTTACCACTACTTAATGAGATGGTATATTAAAAACATAACAGAAGACATTAATAATAAACAAAAAATCATTATCAATACGTTAAGCATGATGTCAGATGAAATGCCCGATGTACAAAACTATATAGACTATGAGATTACAAGGGAGGAAGAATGATATTAATAGACTTAGCAGAGTGGATTGTGAACTTCTTTATACTTTCTATGGGACTGGTAATTCTCTCAATGGGATTGTTTATGGTAACTCTAGTAGTGTACTCTATACAGGATTGGAGAGGTAAATGAAAGAATATATGGACTTACAGCTAGAGGTACTTCAGTACGAGACTATGGTAGAAAGAAGGGATGAGAAGATTAAACGACTAAAGGAACTTATTGAAGCTCAGGATGACAACGACTACAAACGGTTTAGATGTTGGCATTGTAAGTCAGAGTTAATATGGGGTGGCGATCACGATGTACAGGAGGTTTATGAAGACGAACAGAGCGAGGGTATTGTATCAAACTTCTCTTGCTCAAATTGTGATTGCAACACCCATGTTGAGGTCTACCATATCTTTGAAAATGAAGGGTGAGTTATGAAAGGTATTTTAAGAGCTGTATTTAATAAAGATGCAAGAAAGGAAAAAGATAGATTGTTTATTAAGTGTACCAATTTCTACAATAAACTATCAGCTTGGGATAAATGTTGTATGATAGAGCAAATACAAGCAGACCTACAAAAGGAGTACGATAAAAACGCATCCCTATATTATTCTAAGATTGCTAAAGTGGAAGGACAGGTTATTGATTATAGGGCAAGTTATGAAGCTAACCGTATTTATGAGGAAAGTTTAGATGTATAAGGGTAAGGATAAATCTGTATGGTTATGCACTCCGAAAGGTGGCTTAGTAAAAATGTATTATGATTTTAAAAAATGCTTTATCAAGTCATATACAAGAGGTGGTATACCAGAACTTAGAAAATGGGGATGGGATATTGAAAAAAGAAACAAAAAAACAAAAAAATAAAATTGAATCTAAAAACAATAATAACTAAATTAAAAAGAATCGAAACTTGAGATGTTAAAGAGGTGTGCAACTTGTAAGGAAGACAAACCCCGCAAGGAGTTTTATATCAATCGTGCTAAACCCGATGGTAGACAATACTCCTGCAAGGCCTGTCAAAAGACGTATCATAACAATACTTGGTATGAGTCTCATAGGCAACACAGAATACAGCAAGTCAAAGAAAGAAAGGCTCGTGTAGTAAGAGAAAACTATAAGAAAATACTTATGGAGTACTTTATTCACGGCTGTGTAGACTGTGGTGAGAATGACTATCGAGTTCTGGAATTTGACCACGTTAAGGGAGTTAAGAAAAGGCAGAACAAAAGACGGACTGAGGGAGTAGGTGCTCTTGTGAGAGCAGGTTACAAGTGGGAAACTGTACAAACAGAAATAAATAAATGTAAGATACGTTGTCGTAATTGCCACCAAATAAAAACACACAAACAGTTTGGGTACTTTAAACATATACAAGATATTATAAAAGAATATGTAGAAAAACGGGAACAAAACAATGATAAGTGAGTTACAGTATATAGAAACAAAAGGAGAATACAGTGTTTACAGTACTAAGTAAACTGAAATATCAAATAGCTAAAGAGATTACTAAAGTGGAGAAGCAGTGGGATGACAATCCATCTAATGATTATTATTTCGCTGAGATTAGTGGTCTAAGAAGAGCCTTACAATTTGTAGAGTTAGCAGAGTCAAAAGAACTTACTGCACTAGACAGATGGGCAGAACAAAAACAAGGAGAGGATAATGCAATCAATACTAGGAAACTATCAAGAGGTTAATATACATAGAGTTAAATCTTTATCTATTGAATCTGACTCTATAATGAATGGAAAAACATTTCTAAAAACAATTTATGCTGAGACAGATGAGGGTGCGGTGATAGAGATTACTTTCTACTCAGATAATAAAGAAACTTTGGAGATAAAAGTTTAAATGAAACTAACAGGGCAGGCAGGATCGGTTTTTGCTCCAACAATTTTCCGATCCACTCCGCAACTACACACCTCAAAAGTCCTGCCCTTTACCATATACTAAAGGAACAAAAATGTTAAACATACAAAAGATATATGAAGACTGGTTGCGGAAAGGCAATAGCCTTCACCAGAAAAAAAGATATCAAGGCAAAGAGCAATGGTTCCATGCCTCGTCAGCGGGGATGTGCATGAGAAAACATTATTTCCAACATGTCGCAGAGGTAGAGCCAAAAGAAATAGATGACAACACCATGAGATTATTTAGGCTTGGAGACTTGGTGCATGGAGATATTCAAGAAGCACTAATGGATTATGCAAGAATAAATGGTTCTCAAATAATGATAGAACGTGAGATACAATTACCTGATGTAAATGTACGTGGCTTCCTAGATGTTATTATTGTTGAAGATAACGCTTTGTACGATATTAAAACCTGCAATGCTTGGAAGTGGAAAGGGATGTTCGGTCGTAACCCTGATCCTAATCCTGCTGTTAATTACAACATACAGCTAGGTACATACGGTTGGTGGTTTGAAGAACATACTGGGAACAAATTGAAAAAGTTAGCGTTATTATATTATAACAAAGACAATTCAAGAATGAAAGAAAAGGTAATATCAAAAAATTATATACAGAAAGCAAAAGAATATTGGTATCACGTTAAAAAGAATTTTGAAACAGGTAATCCACCCATTGAGCTAGGTGTAGCTCCTGTATATAAATGGGAGTGCAACCCTAAGTATTGCAACTTCTATGAAATATGCGGTGGTGGATACAAAGAGAAAGGAGTCGATCTATGAGCGACAAACAACCCGATTGGGATAAAATAACAGAAGGCAAGATACGACATGGTGTCGCAGTGGCCTTCATCGAACAAGGTAAAGACCTAACTGCTGACAACATGAAGACAATGGAAAAGTGGGTGCAGTTTATTATACATGGTTATCACGGTATTAAAGAAATACTTGATAAGAATGGTGCCATGACAGATAAACAGTTGGCAGACAAGGTAAAGGATGAGTTTAATGGTACGGTAGTAAAAGAAACAGATGAACAATACGTTGCAAGTGAAATTATTAATGCAGTTGATGGGTTAGGTGCTAAGGACAAGAACAAAGTAATGTATCAATTAAAAAATGGTAACATCACTATTGACAATCTCAAAGCCTGCCTCACAAAGATAGAGGCCTTGAAACAAGCATAGTGGATACAGGAGATGCATATTACTCTGGTGATCCATTTGATTTCCAGAAAACTGTACCTGCGGGTAGATACACAGCGATTATACGAAGTATGGAAGTAAATAAAGATGTGCAGTTTGGTCAGTACATAGCTGATGTATTTAAACCAGAGTATGAGATTGATGCAAAGGAACATCCAGAATACATAGATTGTTTTGTCAGGGATAACGGCATATTTAGATACAAACAGTCTCAGGGTTTTGTTTATGAACAGAAAAAGAACTGGGGCTTTGCAAAGTTTGTTTCTATTATGCGGGTGATAGATGGTGGAGTAAAGGGTAAGCAATTACCCTTTCTTCACCTATCTGATATTAAAGACGTTACAGTATTAATAGATGTGTTTAAAAAGAAGTTTGTAAACGACTTAGATTCTGAAATACATTATCCTGTAGCAAGAACAATACAATTTGTGAAAGAAGCACCCGTGCCGTTCTAATGGATATATTAACATCAAAAGGTCAAAAATCTCTGGAGTATGAAAGACAAATGTTAGATACGATCAGAAAACATATTTGCAAAAAACACAAAGACAATTCATATTTAATAGAAACAGATAAAGATATGGATGCTAAAGTAGACGGCATGATTGTTAAACAAGGTCAGCTTTCAGGAGTTTTTGAATCAAAATGTAGAGACATGACCCTGATGAAGTTGATGGAGTTTGGTTCATGGCTTGTGACTTTTGATAAAATTATGGACGGCAAGCGACTTTCAGAAATGTTACGAGTGCCGTTTATTGGTTTCTTGTATTTAATACCAGACCAGATTATTATGTATTGGAAGATTACAGATAAATACGGGAACTTTTTGTTTAACTTTGATGTTAAAAACACAAGAACGCAAAAAACAATTAATGGAGGTAGCATTATTAGAACCAATGCTTATCTGCCATTTACAAAAGGAATAGAATTATTATGAAAGAATATACATGCACTGCTTTAATTAAGTATTCAAAGCAAGAAGTAGAAGTTCATATTAACGCTTTGAAAATTGCTTTACAAGGCGACAGTCTTACAAACTATAGAGGCCCCTATCTTAACTTATTAAAAGACATGCAAAGAATTAAAGAACAAATGATGGATAAAGAAAACGATGCGAGAGCAGATAAGAAAAAAGAAAAAGAAGTTATATTGAAAAGTTCTGTTATGCAAGGTGTTCCCAATGAAACAAAATAAACCACGTAAGAAAAATCCTAAGAATGTTAAGAGAGGTAGGCGTGCCAGACAGCGTGGTGCAGAATTACAGAGACAGGCAGTTCGTATGGCAAAAGACGTAGGCTTAGAAGCTTACAACAGAGACAGGGGCGGAGCACAGCATGAGCAAGGAGATATAGAAATAGAAGGACATTATTACGGGTGCAAAAGAAGAAGGCAGATTGCCAAGTGGCTTATCCCTGAGAAACAAGAGGAAGGTGTGGTCATTCGTGAAGATCGTGGAAAACCGTATATTGTTTTAGATTATGAATATTTTATTGGAATACTAACGATAATGAAGGAATTGGCAAATGAGTAAGTATCACCCGAAAAGATTAGGCCCCAGAGGTTTGATTGCTTTTTACAAAAAGCTTTTGAAAGACAATCGGATTACAGAAAATGGATCATGTCACAAAAGATTAAAAGAATTAGAGGCAAGGTTTAATAACAGAACAGGGCAGGCTAGTTATTACAAGAAATTGGATCAATTAAAAACAGATCTGAGTTGGCTAAAAAAGGTAATGAATTAGCTTGCCCATAACTAGGAGGCACAATGGCCGAATACAAACAAAAAGAAAACAGCTTTACGCTGTGGAAAAACAAGTTCAAAAAAGATGGCGATAAAAAGCCTGACTATACTGGAAACGGTATCGTAAACGGGAAGAAGAAAGACTTTTCTTTATGGATTAACGAAACCGACAAGGGAGATAGGTATCTTAATGGCCAGTTTAAAGACGAATACAAAAAAGATACGCCATTCTAGTGCTTGTTAATGATCAGGGGGGCTACAGCCCCCTTTTTCAACGTATTTTATTTAAGCGATACTTATATCCAAAAAGTTTTTTTACGGCCGTATTCGGCAATATAGAGGGGGTTTTTTGAGGGCAATGTTTGAAATTTGCACTAAAACAAATAAGTTGTGTGGTTTTTGTGGATTTTCGTATTACAATCCAGAAACAGAAGAAAATGATGATAAATCTAAAATGTTTTGTGGCGTTGCGAGTAGTTACGACACTTTAGTTTCCTCACTTCCTGACTGTTGGTTGAAGATGACAAAGAGTCAACGGTCTACATATACAAGAAAAAAGAAAGATGAATATTTTTCACTATCAATAAGGAGAAATAAGTAATGGATATACTAGATGATTTTTCAGGTAGAAGCAGAGAGACATTAACATATCATTGTATTAAAGAAGATTGTAATAATTTTCACGTATCAGAAATAGGTGGTGGTCATTTATATATGATCTGCAAGTTACATGGAGAAGAAAGACCTTTGATGAGATGCGATGGTAAAACAGAAAGAGATTTAAAAGAAGAGCCAGAAGTAAAAGATGCACTACCAAAAGAACAGGCAGATGAAATATTACATTTAATTACAAGTTGTTTAAGTAGCAGATTGGTTGGCAACGAATATTTTCAGAAATTAGCTGAGTTCTGGAATAAGAATGGGTTTCCAGAATATGCAGAAGAGTTTTACGAAAGGGCTAAGGGTTAAATGATTTTTCGTATTTTTTTTGAACTCTATCAAATATTGCATTATGATCAACGTCATCATAGAAGATTTGATTTTCTGGATTAGATCTATTCCAAGCATCCATAACCCGATATGCTTCTTGCTCTCTATCTTCTATAAATAGGTCTAATATTCTGCTCCTAGTAATACCTTTTCTATATCTTGTATAAGTTTCTTTTTGACCGGGAGTTTCAAATTGCATTGCAATTCTTCTGGGAACAGTACCTAATATGGGTGCAAAATATTTAGGGGATCTTTTGTATGCTCCTATACCATAAGTATGTAAATCTTTACCTACCCTTTGAAATGCATCAATCCCCTTTAATGCATCCTGTATAATGGCAGGCTTAAATAAAAACTCTAAAGCTCTAAATTTGTTTTCATTAGCTATTACATCAGTAACAAATCCAAATGCACCTACGGATGCTATGTGATCAAGAAAATCACCTACGGTATATTTTGACATGTCTGTTTCAACATCTATTCCCATTACATCTATGTTTGTATTAGGAGGTAGTCCCGGTAAGAATACTCTGCTTTCATCATAGACCTCATCTTCTCCTGCAAAAAAATTATTTAACGCTTTCTTTGACCAAACAACTAACTGAGATCCAAATAAACCTCCGGCACCTAATCTTAACATTGGTAAGAAATTACCCCTAGCCAATTCAAACCCAAGCTCTTCTCTAATCCAATTAAATTGTTTATAGCCAAATCTTTTAAATAAAATAAATGGCCTAAACCTAGGATCATTAAAAAACAAGGGATCGTTTAAAACATTTTTTTGTAGTTGTGCATCCCTTGCGAATCTGTAAACAGCTTCAGCTTCTTTTGAGGTAGCTATCGTCTTTCTACCTTCAGGTGTTTTTACAGTTTCTTCTCTAACAAGTTCCTTTCTAGATATGTTTTCTGACAAACCCAATCTCCTAAGATTTGCCTTGGCCCAATTACTCCTAGCCCCTATCCTACTATTTCTTGCTTTCAATAAACTATTGATATATTCTCTACCAGCCGCCGCCGCTACATACTGGTTTACTTTATTTATTCCTTGAAATAAACTAATTTTTGTAACCCCATCAGCTATTCTAGACATCTTTCTATCAGTAGGTTCTAATCCATACATCATCTGTGAAATACTTAAAGTAGATAAACCAGACCTAGCAACTTCTTTTCTATATTGCTTGTCAGTTGATAGTTTGTAACCACCTTTAAATGTATTCCAGTACCCCGCTTTTACAGCGGTAGATACTAAAGTTTGCGTTAAGTTTGGTATAGTTGCATATCCAAGACCTATTTTAGTAGCAACTTCAAAGTCTACTAAAGTAGATAAAAAATCTTTTGCTCTAGGGTCATAATTTTTAGAAGGCTTCACCTCTATTTTATTAGTAAATGTATCAAAAAGTTGGTCTAAAAACTTCTCTTCCTGTCTTAATAGTTTTTCTTTTGTGTAATCTCTTTGAACATGTGCCTGATTTGCTAAACTTCTTAACGCAGAAAGTCTTTGCTCTATAACCTCTCCTTTGGGGCCAAAGTTTTCAACATAAGCAATCCTTCTAGCCAAGTCTGTTGCGTACCTAGTTAAAACAATTCTTGCATCTCTTTCATACATATAATCAGGCAATTCATATTTTCTAGATTTTTCTACATTTCCCATAATGCTAAACCTTTGATGTAGTACGTCATCCCTGAGAGTAGAAAATGCCTCTGCTAAAGCTCTATCTTTATCAAGTCTTTTATTTTGACTCCTAGCCTTTTCTTGAAACACATTAGCGATGTGCTCTAACGCATCTTTTGTTTTTTGATCTATGCTTCTAGATTGCATCAATGCATTAACCTTTTCAACCATTAGTGGCTTACTAGACAATCCCTTTCCCTCAAAGCTTACATCTTGAGATATAATTTTAAATATATCACTGCCTAATACATCTAAATATTCTGACTTTACTTTATTTGGAAAATAGTTTTTACGAAACTCAACGACTGGAACTCCTGCTTTTTTTGATAGAGAGTATTGCTTGTTTAAAAAAGACCTTACTTTTTCAACATCCACATCGCTCTGCCTATCTGGATCTTGTGTCCTTCTACCAAGTCCTTCAAAGTATTCTTTAGCCTGCTTTTCAGTTCTTAATTTTTTTATGCCGGTAGGAGTTTCTACCTCAACCTGACCAAATAACTTTTTAAAAAACCCTCCATTATACAATCCAATACTTTGCAATTCTTGAAGACTTGTCCCTGTTAATACAACCCCTCTAGAGTCTGCTTTATTTATATCTTTTACTGTACTGATGCCAAACTGACTTACTGCTCTGTTTTTAGACTGCCTCAAAAATTCTGGTATCATTTTAGTATAAACAGCAGATTGGGGAACTAAGTATTCATCAGACACCTCCCTTTTAAATTCTTTAAATATTTTATTAGCCAAACTCTCTTTTCTCAAAGTGTCTAAAAATTTTACCCTTTCTATTGGAGTCATTTGTGAATAGCCAGTTTTAGCCTTAGACGTATCAACCCTTCTTCCTGTTATTGATTCAACTCTATTTATAATTTCTTGAGTATTTAGATTTAAATCTTTTTTGCCTAACCTACTAAAGACCTCTTGCCTTCTAGACTTTTCTATTTGCTGAGAGTTTTTCATGTTAACTCTAGATTTAGACCTAGCAAATCCTCTCTTTGTAAAGTCAGTCCCCGATATTTCTACATCTTTGTTACTTTTAATGTCTCTTGCTTTAACGTAATCAACCTGTTTGCCTGAAGGGGTTTCTTTTGATTGAAACTCAACATTGTCTAACTTTACCCCTTTTCTGTCAGACCAAACAGCCTCTTTGGCTTCCGTGCTTTTCTTTGCCTCTGCAAATGCTTTTGCGGTATCTTTTGTTGTCAACAAAGGATTGTCTTTTCCAGCTAGTTTCATTGCTGTTTTTGGAACCTTTCTTGCTAATGTCAAACCTCCTATAACGCCAGCCGCATGAATATAGTCATCTATTTTTGGCAACTCTCCCTCCATTACCGGGGAAAGCGTTCCAAACTCAGCAGTTTCTAGGGCTTTTGTAGCAGTTGTATAAGCTATTTTCTCTACTGCTGTTTTCGGAGTACCTAAACTTTTTATAAGGTAGTTATTCATGGCCTTTCCAGACCCGGCTGTAACACCACCTAAGACAGCACCTTTAGATGCATCGGCCAATGTCTGTATAAAACTAATGTCTCCAGTTTGTATTTCTTGACCTAATGCAGACTGCAAACCACTGTAAAAACCTAAGCCAGTAGCACCTTTTACACCTTCTTCTAATATGCGATTTGATACTATTGGCTTTATTTTATCTATCAATTCGTTAGCAGTCTTAGTAGTAACCCCGCCTTGCTTTGATAAAACCTGAGATGCCTTTACAGCATTAGTTTCAACAAGCTCTTCAACTACATCTGTTGCTAATTTGCGATTTAACCCAGAAAAAGAACCTTTTTGAAGTGCTGACACGGCGGCTCTTTTAGTAGCACCTCTAACAGCAAAACCACCAATTCCCCCACCAGCCGCCATTGTACCTATGTCTGTCAAAGTAAAGAACGATGTGATGGTTGATAATACATCACCAACAACTCCTATGTTTTCTTCTTCGTAACGAGAAATATCAAACTTTTTATCACCCGTTGCTATTTGATAAGCCAAGCCTTCAATGCTATTATTATAACCCACCTTAGCCCAAGTCGGAAGCCATTCTCCGGGTACAAAACCATAAAGCTTCTCATCCTTAGAGGATTTATTTACTTCGTCACTAACTACTTGCTTTGCAATGTTTTCATAATAATTAAAATCATTGCTTACACCCTGTGATTTTTGATGGGATTGATCACTGAAGTATTGCAACATATCTTCAGATCCCTGATATTTATTTTGATTGTTGGATGCCCTGTCTATTAGATTTGAGTAGTATGAAAAACTATCGTTTTGATTAGACATGGTAATATTTATTATTTAAAATTTTCTAATATATCTAAAGCTTGTTGATCGCTAATTTGTGTTGGCCCAACAACCCTAACTGAAGATGCACCAGCATCTTCTTCTGGTGCATCTTGTCCAAAAATAGGGCCACCGGGAATTGGTAAAGGAAGACCACTAGCAACATCTCCAATACCTTTAACTAAACTCTCAATAATTTTATCACCAACAGGAACATCTCTACCTTTTCCATATAAACCACTTGTCACATATTGCCTATCGTCTTTAACAACTTCTGTTTCACTGTTAATTTCTGTGTCCTGTTTCTTATCAATCGAAAGTAATTCATCAGCGGCACTTTTAAATATATTGTAATTATCTTTATTATCAGGATCGTCTAACCAGACCTGTAACTTTTCAGCTAAATCTGGATTGTTTAAAATTAAATCATCATTATCTACCACAAAATCAGTTTCTTCTGAGTATGTCATAGTTTGATCAGCTAGTTCAGGATACCTGTATTTTGATTGTATATTGGACATACCTTGGTTATATCTTAATATTTTATCTTGTTCTAACAAAATATTAGATTGTATCTGTTGATACATAAGATCATTCTTTGCTCTTTCTTGATTACCTTTATATTTAGTAATTATACTAAGCACCCTAGGCTCTAATTCGTCTAAGCGTTCTTGTGACTTATCTCTTGCTTTTGTAAAAGAATTAAACATTGATTGATCTGTAGCTGTGTAATCTTTTAGTGGTCTAAAAGTCCCAGCAGTAGACTCAATATTAGTAATGGTTGATTTTAAATCTTTAACCATGTTTCTTATATACATTCCCCTACCAGAATTGTCAGATGCGTATTGAGGAATTAAAGAAGTTGATCGTTCCATAAGATCTTTTACCTTATTCAAATTAGAATATTTTTCTTCTGTTGGCATATTTATAACATCAGAGTAATCAGCAGAAATATCAGAAAATATCTTGGCTGACTTTTCTAAGTTACTTGCCTCATCAGATCTACCGTACCTTCTAAGAACACCAGCTATAACATTTTGATCTCCAGTTGCACGGGCCATGCTAAAATCATCCATCATTTTCTGCCTTTCCAGTGAATCTTCATATCTTTTATCTGCAAGTTGCTGTCTACCAAGTGCTAACTGATTCTGTTGGAATTGATTTACATAACCGGGGAGGTTATCTAAAAAGTCTGCAAGAGGATTGTCGTATCGGGCAGGGCCTAACCGCTGTCTTCTACTGTATATACTTCTAGGGCCGTTTGCCATTTAATACCTCACTTTAACCATACATATCATCATAGTAAGTGCTCATATCGTCTTCATATTCCTTTGCATCTATCCATCTTCCATTAGAGTACACAAAATCAGTTCCTTCAAAGCTATACCTTGCTGAATCCATAGGGTTAGCAGGAGGGTTCCAATTTGAATCTCCTGTGGGAGCTTGCATGTATTGAGTTCCTTGACTTTGATTTCGCACAGTGCCAAACTCAGCACCCTGCCCTATCATACCAGCCGCCTCTCCTAGGGTTTGAGATGCGAAAGCTTTACTGGCATCCTCCGTTGCTTGAGCCATCTGCTCACCAGCTCTTTCTCTTTGTTCTACCTGTGCCTGTTGCACTGCTCCAGAACCTGCAAATCCTGTTCCAGCTTGTGCTTGCTGTGCTTGCTGTGTTCCAGACAATAAGCTGTCTTGAAGACCTTCAGCCATCCTATTAAGAGCTGTAGGATCAAACTGCTCAAATAAAGCCAGTTGTTGAGGGGTTGCTGTTATGCCTGCATCTTGTAAAATGTTTTGTATGTCTCCTACTCCTCCACCGTATTGATATGCAATAAGACCGCCATCTTTCCTACCTGCAATTACATTGGTTTGGTATGGCGACACAGAAAGCAACTCATCTAACAACGCTCCTCTATTGTAACCAACACCAGACTCGGCAGGCCCTTGTTGACTCCTGTAAAGCAAACCTAAAAGGTCTGTATCCGAAGCATCCACACCAGAACTTCCTGCAAAAGTTAGAGGTTCTAAGGGTACTCCAAATTCAGAATCGCCTAAAAATTCTAGCCCTTGAGGCTTGTTAGCTAAAGCCTGAGCAGAGTCCTGAGCCCCACCAATTAAACCAGACAAGCTATCTACGTTAGAAGCGTCCATTGCAGGCAAGCTTTCTAAAAAGGCTTCTTCTGCACCTGATACTGCACTTGGCAAATCAGCAGATGTAGGTCTAAATGATATATCAGTTACAGGTGTAAGAGGTATATTTGATTGAAAGGCTTGTCTTGGCATGTTTCTCATTCCAAAACTTTTTGCCTTTCCAAATATGCCTCCACCGGGAGTCAGTCCAGCCGTAAGACCAGACTTCAAGCCAGACACTATAGCTCTTTCTCCCATACCTCTAGTATAATCCCTACTAGCCTGCTCTACGTCTCTAAAATCTTGTTGACCGAACACCGTTCCTTCTGCATCCACCTTCCTTGTTTTACCTGCACCAATACCTTCACCTGCTCTTCTACCTAAAGCCGTTCCAAGACCAGCCGCCAAAGGTAAACCTAAACCGCCTGTTGCTACACCCAATGCACCTAATGCGGCTGAACCAAGTAAGCCACCAGCTACCCCACCAATACTACCAAACAAACCACCACGTTTTTGTCTCTTGGCTTCTGCTCTTTGTTGAGCCTCTAACTTTTTTATATCGCTTTGTCTTTGCGTAGCTTGAGCAAGCATAGCCGCACCACGACTAGGCTGTCCGCCAGTTTGCATCATTTCCATAAGACTGTTTGAATTACCCATATAAAAGCCTGTTCGATTAGGGCCGGATTTTACAGGTAAATAACCTTTTGACTTTGAGGAATGTTCAATCATGGTATAATTCCTTTGAATTTAATAAAACTTTTAATAAGTATCATATACTTATTGATAGTATAAGATACCAATCCGAACCATCTGCTAGTAAAATAGCTGTATCATTTACTGTATTCATTGTAAAGCTAGTGTCTCCTGATGTATAAATATTATCTTCACCGCTTCTTATGACAATATCTCTAGACCCATTTGCTGGTTTTAAAATTAAAATTTGCCCAGTCGTACCAGCAGTAATAGTGTCTAAGTTATCTGAAGAAGCATCTCCTTGGGTGTCTACTAAATGAAAAGAATGGGTGGCTGTAATTGAACCACTCGCTATTGTTAACTCTGGCCCCCTATTAAAAACAAGCGTATTTGCATTTAATAAACCACTAGCATTTAAATCGCCTTTTAGTTCTAAATTTTTTTCTACAGATAAATTCTTTTCTATGAATTGATTACCATCCGCACTCATATGAGACTTAAACAACTTTCCAAATTGTTTTCTATATAAAGATAGCTGAGAGTTTGATTTTTTTTGTATAGCAGTTTGCCCTTCAAGCATACCATTTAAAGAAGGGATTCCTTCAAACTCAATAGAGCTTTGCTTTGTGTTAATTAACTTCCTTATCTCCCTGTCGTTAATAGCCATTAAGTTGACTCTAAATTACGGATAACTCTATATTGAATAGACATATCATTGATTTCAAATACTCCTGCACTTGGAGATGTAAATTTAATTTGTATACTTTGGCAAGAAATTGTAGAGGAAGGAGTTAGAG
>Ga0209348_1000790_pt1 | contig 15929 bp, 12 predicted proteins | sample ETNvirenome_2_30_FD_184065 | JGI IMG/M metagenome (GOLD analysis project Ga0209348, IMG submission 184065) | Marine viral communities from the Pacific Ocean - ETNP_2_30 (SPAdes) (version 2) | ecosystem: Environmental > Aquatic > Marine > Oceanic | place: Pacific Ocean | collected 2013-06-22 | reverse complement strand
TTATTGGACGCGCCAAGTTTTCATCATTAAGACTCAGCCTTGATATCTTGTTGTTTTCTAAATAAGTTGTTATTGAATCATTTTTAGAATCATCAGAATACCCGGTGACCACGTTTTGAAATACTCTTACCTTTTGTTTTATATTGAAAGAAAAGCAAGAATCATCATTTAAAAAATTTGTGATAAAATGATTCATTATGTCATTTAAAAAAGTTGTCAAGCTATATGATACTTCATCATTTGATAACAGTTTGCTTGTCAGCCATTCGTTGAAATATGATAAAGATATCGGCAGATCAGCAAAATTTATTTGCTTTACTTGAGACTGCTCTCTATGATCTATTATTTCAAGAGGGCCGAGGACAAATCTAAATTTTTTAAATTGTTGTATAGAGTTTTGAACAATTCTTTTCTCTTTTTCAAGAAGTCCTGCATCAATAGATAAACCTGAATACTCTGCCTCTATGGATTGTAAAGAATTCAAATTTTGTGGTATTTTTTTTAAAATTAAATCTAATAAATCTCCGAGATAAAAAAATGCAAAATTTTTATTTGAAATACCAGAAATCTTAAATGAATTTTCTAAACTTTTATTGTCTTTTTGTTCTCTATATCTGCTCTTAAATTTGTCACTCAAATTTTTAGCCATTGCTTTTGAATTATTATCGTTACCTTCAGTTAAAGATATCGAATTTCTTATGTCTCCTAAATTATAAAATGGACCATTTTCCACAAGTAGTTTAAATTGTTCTGTTGTTAAATTTAAATAATAAATCAAATCATTTTTTAAAAGTTCATTTGTTAAAAATTGTAAACTTTTAATTTTATCTTCTTTAATTTTATCTGCGTCTTGTTCAATAAATTTATTTAATTTATCAATTTCTTCTTTTTTTTCACATGATTTTTTTTGAGTTAAAATTGCCAGTTTTCTCTGTATTACTCTTTTACTAATTTCAGGATTTGCAAAAATATTCATTCTTGCTTTATCAAAATATTCTTCAACATATGCAAGATACTCAATCGAAAAAGTGACAGCACCCGTGTCGTCAAAATCAAATGTGTGGGTTATCGGTGTTAAATTTAGGGTTGTAAAATTATTTTTAACACCCTCTTCAATATTGTATTTTGGTATTTTTAGTCCTTTTGGAACAGATAGTCCTACAACCGCTTTTATTCTAAAATTTAATTCTGATTTATTATATTTTTCTTCTATTGCAGAACCAGTTTTTAATGCCAAATCAATATATCTTAATCCATTTTTTCTTGGCTTCAATAACTCTGAAAAGTTATTTGCTCGTATTTGCAATGATGCCTTAATACTTTTTTTGATTGCAAACGGGTTGCTTCCATGAAATGTAAAATTAAATTTTTGGATACCAGCACCAAACCCACGTTTTTCTTTTTTTTGAAAAATATCACGAACATCATCGGCGCTTGCAAATGTGTCAAATGGGAACTCAAGTTGCTCTTCTCGGTTTCCTGATGACGGAGTTACTTTAAATAATCTTATCATTGGCTGGAGATGTGCCAACTCTGCATTTGTGGCTTCAAAGTAATTTTTCATGGAGCCATATTGTGTTAATTTATTAATAAACCCAAACGCCTCGCCTTCAACTAAAAGAGATGAATTGCTTCCCTTGTTAGCACCAGAGTATGGCAGTTTTTTGTCAACTGATATCTGACCAGTCTTTAATCCTTGTGCCATTGATTTTTTCATTCTATCCGCTAAATCTCTAGTATCTGTTGTTTTACTTTCAGAGCCCATTTGTATATCTCTATGATACTCGGCAAATTGAAAAATTTGTGCCAAAAATATACACTGCTCGCGGAAGTTTTTTGGCAATTGTAAAACTTTTGCCATCCTCCCGCTGCGAATGGGCTCATCTGCTTGTTGTCTTGCCTCCTCAAATTGTGCCGCTTGCTCTTCAGGACTTAGTTTATTTATTCCAAGAGGATTATTAAGATCTCTGATTGAAGAAATGTTTTTATTATTTTTGTTTATCCTTTCAAGTTTTTCATGGAGTCTAAATAACTTTTCCATGCAAGGCTCGACTTTGGCGATATTAGCTTGAATTTGGTCAAGAAATTTGCTTACAAGATCGGCGTACTGCTGGTCCTCAAAGACCTCCGAGCCGCCGGGCAGCGTATCAGCCAGACCCTGAAGCGCTGACTCAAAATTCTGAAACTCCTCGGTTTCCCATAACTCGCCTGCTGGCACATTTTCAACTTCTCCGGTTCCGGCACCATATACAGTGTCTGCTCTTTCTTGTCTTGAAACCGCCGCACCCCTGTCTGTTTGAACCCATGCTTGAATTTGTGCTTTTATATAGCCTATATAATCGTCAGTGCCGTTGGAGATTAGTTCTCGGGACGTGTCGCCATAGGTGGTAAGACCCTTCGCCACTTCTAATTTTCCCTGTATGAAATACTGACTACCTGGGGAGTACATTACATCGACCCGAAGTTTTGGGTCTGCTTTTACACCATCAAAAATTTTATAGATCACAGAAGGAGTTTGCTTTGCTTTACGTCTGTTCCTCGGGCCAGGGATAAGTGGAGCCGACGATAGCCCCGGATTCAATGGTAATATAATTCCATGAAAGTTATCTACGCTATCAAAAAATTCTTTGAGATTGGACTGAGCCAGTAGCCTATCGTGCTCACGTTTTGCATCCTTAACGCATTCATATGCTTCCGCAATATCTGCTTGATTTTCTATTAAGAATTTTTGTGCCGGGGCTGATTCACCATCAAAATCAACAAATTGAATAGTTGTAGTCATTTTATAATCCCAATGTTTGTATTATATCTTCAAGACTTAGCGGTATATCTATTACATCGCCTATCTTGATATTCGCTTCGGTTGGATAACCGTTGTACCACGCAATAATCCACCACAATTTTGGGTCGCCATAGTAATCAAATGCAAGGTTATAATATCTATCACCATATTTCCAAATATGAGTATCTGTATCTAATGCTGCTCTTTCAAAAATTTGTGGATTTTTCAATACAATTGTTTGTAATTGTGCAATAGATTTTATTCCTCTTTTTTCAACAAGAGGAGAATAAAAGTCAGAATCATTATTTACTATTTTTTCATTTGTGTATCTTGACATGTTAAAACCTTAATAATCAGATAGAAAAGCGTCGTAGGCTGTATTTGTCTTTCCAATTTCTGTGGCATCCAAACTACCGTCTTGGAGAGCACCCCGATCTATTGATTGTTGCCCTGCAAGTGCTGAAGCCACATATTGAGCTTTAGAATCTTGTTTAAACTTTCTTCCGCCTGGATCAAACCTTTTTGCATCTCTTTTTTGTCTTGCTTCTCCAAACATGCCAGCATACCTTGCTTGAGCATTTGCTATTGCTGCCTCTGCTCTTGCTTTTTCGTCCTTTGCTTTTTGCAAAGCAGAATATGATTCTCCCCGGACGGGTGCTGGAGTATGCTGAGCGCCATATGGAAATAATTCACCTTCGCCCTTTGAAAATTTTCTATCGTTACCCCAACCGAGGTGGTGCTCGTGAATTGGTGAAAAGCCACCAATACTAACTTCAATTAACTTTGGTAATATAGTACCATTTCCTTTCTGAAAAACACCATGTTCGCCTTCAAGATTAAAATTAAAAGTAACATCTGAGCAAAAACCAAGCATACCTAAGTCGCCTTCGCCATAACTTTCATAAAGCGCTTTTTCTGCCTGCGCCTCGACTCTATGTGTATTTGCTGTAGTTTGAAGTAAATTCATAACTTTCATTCTGAGTAGTGGACCTTGCGAGATCGTTCTGGCACCACTATCGCCAAGCGGTGTATAATTTGGATACATAAATTGCGACAATCTTTGAGCTTTAGTTAGGTTTTCATATGCTTCGCCTTCACTAGCAGCAGGCATCTTAAAACCAATTGAAATTTTTCTAGTTGTTTGTTTAAAATTATAAAGAGGATCGGCTCGACCGTATACTTGCTCTCCGCCCCAATCTTGAGCGTATGTATCGTTAAAAGCTGTGATGAACGCCTTGAACTTTATTACTTCACCAGAAGGCACATGAGTAAAAACAACAATAAAGCGTCTATTACCCATTGCATCACTACCATCGGCAAAGAAAAATTCTTTTCCACCTATTTCATTTACTTTGTATCGAGCAGGGGAAAACAACTCATCCATTGCTGCTCTTCTTAGTTCTTCTGGTGTTGGTTGTTTTTCTGACATATCAGGTTCTCTCCGCTATTGCATCTGTCGCTGATTTCGCATTTATTTCTCTTACCACTGTTGCTAGTTTTTGCCTATCAAGCATTAGGTTGACTGTAATTTCTTGCTTCTTGTCCGATTTATCTGAACCAAACACAAAGTTGCTTACCATTTCAGCCGCGCCCTCAATTGCTGCCGCTGCAACTCCCCCCGCCGCCGCTGCCGGCAAAGTTGTCATCGCGGCAGTAAACGCTGCGGCAGGGACTGGCTTGACTTCTGAGATAGCTTTTGCTATTCTTGCGATGTTCTCTGCGGGGGCCGGATCTGCAAGCGCTGCAAAGAAGCTAGTTACGCCTCCAAGTATAGAACTGAAGGTCACGCCTATTGCCCTGATTGCTCGTTCAACTGCGCTGAATGGATTCAAAATCTCCATAGCTGACTTAGCTATACCAATAAAACCCTCACCTATTTCCATCAATCCTATCAAAAAACTTGGAGGGTTAAACGGAGTTTCAAAAAGTGCTGAAGCAAAGCTATAAATCATGGCGATGGCTGCTCCGATGCCGGCAACAACCGCTGTTACTGGACCAATTATTGAACCTATTGCAGCAACCAAAACAACACCAAGCACAACACCTAGTGCTTTACCAATAGTAGCAAGAGTTTTCATTAGTTCTTTCTGTTCTTCTATGGGACCAATCATATCCATAAACATTCCGTAAAGCAACTTACCAACTTCATAAATTGCTTGGAATGGAAATAATAGTCCTTCAAAAATGGCACCCAACATTGTTAGACTTTCGCCGCCAGTCTCTACCGAGTCAAACATCAGACCAAAACCAAGAGTAAGCCCCGCTATGCCTCCCGCTCCGAGTGTTCCTCCTGAGCCAACTGTCAGTAGGACGCTTGCAACAGCGATAAGTAGTCCAAGTAACGGCTTAATCACAGATATGTTGTCAGCAACAAATCCAGCCATTTGTGAGAAAGCATCAATTAGTGGCGTAATAATTGGAATAAGCTGTGCAAAAGCAGTTTCAAGTTTTTGTTGTATTGTTTCCAAATCTCTTGCACGCTGTGCAGCGTCAACCATACTCTGTTGTGATTGTTGGATAGCACCATCCATTAGATCTATATTCCCACTCATCATAAGCGCCAATTCACTAACGTCTTTAAGACCCAAAGAATCAGTATAAAATTGCTTTTGGTAGTATGACATTTCATCAAATGCCAATCCACTATCTAGAAGAGAATCTCGTATCATCTCAAAACGTTCAGCAGGATTGGTAGCCATCATAAGGTCCATGGCGTTCACAAAGTTTCCACCAATGGCTGCATTCAATTTACCAGCCATTTCAGCGGCGCCCTCAAACGTATCAAACTTGTTTGTTATACCAAGAATGCTGTCCATGGACATGCCTGTGACCTTCATTACAACCTGAAGATCTTTAAACGCTTTAGTGCCATTTTGCCCGAGTTTTGCTACCATATCTCCTGCATTTGCAAAATCAGCAGCAAGTTTTTGCGGCGCTACACCAAGATTTTCTGCAAACTTTTCAAGGTTAAGCATGTTTTGGGCTGCCTGATCTGCTGACATTCCAAGAGCCTTGGTTGAAGTTTGGATAGACTTGGCAAAGTCTTGATTTGATACACCCATTTTAGCCAAAACAGTCGATGTTTCCATTAAATCTTCTCTTACATCTTCGGATACCATTGTAAAATCTGTAAATGTAGTAAAAAGTTCTTGTGCTGCTGCTGAGACCTCTTTAGCAGTGCCGCCAAACTTACGAGTTTCTTGAAATGAGTTTGTTATTGATCTGGCAAAGTCTCTATTAGCGCCTGTTGCCTTCATAAAACCAACTTCAGCTTCGTCAAGTTTTAATACCAAGTCTACTATGCCCATTGCATATTGCGCAAGGGCAACCACAGATGCCCTAGACGCCATTTGCGAAAGCATTTGGGCATCTTTTACCTTACTAAAATTTTTAGCCAAGCCTTGAATGTTTTTAGGATCGAGTACCTTTTTTAAATCAGGAGCGTCTCCTGAAAAAATAGAACCAAATGAGTTCGCTAATTCTTCAGAAGCGCTTGACGCTGACCTAATAAGCTCTATTTTTTTCTGTAGCTCTTGATTGCTATTAATTAGCATTATTATTTCATTCTCAGCTACTGCTGCATCACCGGTTTTGCCTTCTCTTATTGCTTTTTCTAATTTTGATTGCTCTTGCTTAATTTTAAGTCTATTTTGCTCTATTTCCCTCTGTTGTTCGGTTAGTTCAACTGTGGCCCTGGTGCTTCTTTCGATATTGTCATACGCTGCTTGTAATTGCTCAATCTGAACATCTGTTAGCGGTGTGCCACCACCGGCACGGCGGGTCGTAGGAGAAGGTCCGCCACCGCCGGTGCCCATTGCTTTTGCAAATTCTTTTGCAATTAATTTTGCTTCTTCAAGTGTAATAGCCACACAAAAACCCTCGCTTCATTAGGTAAATAGTAACGCACAAAAAACGAAAGGCTGCGCACGCAGCCTTTGTTTAATAGAGTTTTTCTGCCCGACTGGGTTCATTATGTGGCGTCAATGTTTGAGAACCGCTTGAACGACCCTTAGAGGCATTTTCAATTGCTTCCTTTTCATCTTCAAGTTGTTTTAATAACCTTTCAACAAACCACTTTCTAAGACCCACAGGCAGGTTGTAGGCTTCAGAAAAACTCCAGCCACCCGAATACTTTAAGAAGAAAAACTGCTCATATATGTTCTGCATATATTCTTCAGTTAGTCCAAAAAAAGTCCGCCGAAAGCGGCACCTCCATTTCTTGCTCATGGGAACACTCAACACATTGAAAATGCTGAGTAAGGTCAACATTTGGTGCTGACAGGCGGTAGGCAAGTCGCAAATGGCGGGAATCAATTGATGGAACATTATCAATGAAATATTGTTTTGCTTGCATTGATGTATCACCATTTAGAGAAACTACAATCGCTGCAAGCTGTCGTGTAATATTTCTCTCAGATTTTGTCTTCTTGTCGCTTTGCATTCCTGAAAGGAAAGACTTTTCATCTCTGCCGTTTAATAGCCTAAATTGAACATCAACACCTGTTCTGGGTAGTGCAACATTAAAGGTGCCATCATCATTTGTCTTGACGCCAAGGTCTCTTGCATCTGCACCATCGTAAATGTTGGCTTGATTTAAATCAAAAGAGTAATCTTGCTTTGTTCCACAAGCAGGACAAGAAACTTTTGTTTCATACAAGTTTCCATATCCAGATACTCTTGTTGCAATAATAATAGCATTACGATCGCCAACCAAAAGAGAATCTGGGTCGATTGCTTTATTAACAATAAGGCTTGATATTACTCTATCAAGTGCAACACCCTTTTTTAATAGAGTTCTTGATGTAAGCATATCCTCTTCTTTTGCGGTCATCTGCCGAATTTCAATTGAATCCTGACCGTGAAGAGGGTGCCCTTGGGGATAAAACCTACCCTGTGATGGTAGTTCTACAAATTCAGTTGGAACTACAAACGAAAAGCCGCCAGTCTGTGCTGGAGGCTGGGTGTCTTGATGTTGTGAGCCACCAAGACGATCTTTGTTTCTTGACAATTTACACCTCGCGTTTTATATTGTCTATAATCAAGTTGTTGTTTTAAAGAATTCGTTGCCGCCGCCGCCTGCGCGTGAAGAAGCATTAACCGTAGTCACTCTTGCCCAATCATATTGCAGTTCAACGGTGGTCTCTTGGAGTTCATCAGCGCCGTACTCTAAGTCTCCAAATTTTACATCTTTGACAAATGCATTCCAAAGGGTCCAAGTTTCCAATGGATTGCCATCAGCGTCTATCTGAGTTATAATAACCGTACCCAGGGCACCTGCCGCTTTAGCTTTTGACATAGAGCCAAGCTTAGTGGCGTCATTTGGGGGAGAATATCCAGATGCTACAATAATATCAGAAAGTGTCGCAGTCATATCTGGCTCAACTGGATCCACCATCGCTATTGAAATTGTATTCCAAGTGACAGAACCAGGGTAGTAAAAGGTATGGTTTAGGTATTTGTGCTCTGCGCTTGCAATTGTAAATGAAGGCTTAGCGGCACTCTTTGCATACCACAGAAGGGCTCCTCCTTGTGCTGCATTAATACCCTGAAACTCTACAGTAAATCGAAATCTACGTTTTGGATCTTTAAGGGTTGTATCTTCTCCGAAGTTGGTTGACCAAAATGGCATTTGTTAGGTTCTCCTGTGATTCATAAGTAAGTAGTAGGTGGGGGCAAAAGCCCCCATTTTATCAGTCATCGAAAGATGCGCCAGTGGATGCGATTACGAAGTCAATTGCAATGAACTCGATAGCGCGGGCTGGCTTGACCATAATCTTGGCGTAAAGAACGTTCTGATCAATTAGGTCGGGGGTTGTAGTAGTTTCGTCAAGAATTAGACGATAATCAGTGATACCGAACTCAGTTTGAACATTTGAAAGGAATGGTTCAATTAGCGACTTAAAGCGATTCCAAGTTGCCTGGACATTTTGTTCAAACAGCACCTGCGATGAAAGTATGGAAATATTTTTCTTCAAGTAGATTACTAGACGACGAACATTAATTCTATCAAGGGCAGATGGGCGTTCTTGTAGAGTCTTTTGTCCAAACACCACGATACCGGTGCTTGGGAAGCTAGCAATTGGATTAATCCTTGACTCATACAGAGTATCACGATCCTTAGAGGTTAAGCGCTCGGTAACATTTATTACTGGTATACCTGCCGCACCGTCCGTTAGTCCACCGCGATTAAATCCTGCTGGGGCAAACCAAACCTGAGTTGACTTTTCAGAAGATGCTAGAACACCCATCATAGCAACCGTTGGCGGAACCCAAACAAGCTGACCATTTGTTTCGTCTCTAGTTTGGACCCAAGGGTAGAATGTTGCTCCGTATGAAGAATCTAATCTTCTGTCTCTAAGGGCTCTCGCGGCCTGTAGTGGTGTGGTGCCTAGTCTCTCTTTCGCAGTATCAAAACGCTTCTCGTGAGGTGGCATGTAAACGCTCGGAAGGTCGATAAGAGCCATGGCATCAGCACGATCCTCACAAACATTTATCATGTGCGTTGTTAGAGATTCTTGAGTAAGACCGGGAACAGTTAACAAGTTCATGTTAATGTACTCTGGATCAGAAATTGTATCAATAGCACGCTGGTAAGTGTGGTAGATATAGTTGTTATCCTCTGTGGACGTAGAAATCATTCCAGAGTTAAATGTTGGATCTGGTTTTGTAATATCAAATCCATCGAAACCACCCCAGAAGGGCGCGGTGAATCTATCTACGCCATCATCAAGTAGCTGTGAAGCACTTAGCGGGTTTACAGCTAGAGTTCTAGAGCCAGATAGGTAATATTTGCCGGTCGCGCTACTTGTAACATCGTTTAGTGAGAAGACGTATGCATATGCATCAACGCCTGCTGCGGCTAAAGTAGCTTCCTGTCCGGTTGGATCATCTGGGAAGCCTGTGTATATCAGTCTATGGAAATCACCAATACTGCGGTCAGATCTGGTTGACAATCTGCTTCTTGTAGTGTCTAGTCCAAAGTATGCATTTGCAGAGTTTGAAAGCCCGCCATCGGATGCACTAAGTCTTAGTCTAGCAGTTGGGAAAATTAACGAAGATGTGACGTTCATCCCTGTCAGTGGCAAGCCGGCGCTGGATGAGCCGAGGGCGCCGTCCGAAGCATTTGGCATGTTTGAATCAGTTGCCTTAATATAAATGCCACTGCCGAAGTTTGCGGCGCCCGCCGTCACTAGACCAGTATCTTTTAGTTTAGGTGGGCCAAAGTAGCCGAATGGAAGCAATACGGGGTCAGTGGCACCTGCATCGACATCGGTATTCATTTCAACTCTGACATATCTTGACTGATTTGGGTAGTCCCCATATTCTCTAAGCCTTCTTTCTGTGGAATCCCACTGCTGGTAGCGATCACCTATGCGGCGAGCAATATAATCTACAGAGGAAGGATCGAGAGTTAGATTATCAAATCTCTCCAATACAACAACATTGTTGTCTGTATCGTGTAGGCTTCTTATAACAAGCGAGAAAGTTCCGTAATCTGATGTTGACACGCTCGACTCGCGGACCTTTTCAATTGAAACCTTGGCATTCTTATGTAGCCACTCGCCGTGTCCTCTACCAATTAGGCGGAATAGCTTTTGTTGTAATTCTGAATTGTAAGAGGCGGGAACACCTAAATCTTGCCCGATAAACCAACCTGCGGTCGCTTCTCTGGAGGCTTGCCCCTTCATGTTTGCTGGATTGTTTGCTCCTTCAATTGGAAGTATAATACCAACAAGATCTTTTTCAGTTGTTAGATCGCCCGTGACATCAGTTCTATCCGCAGACAGGGTTCCATCTCTAAGTTCTTGCTCAAATGATTCTCCGAGCCAGTAGGTCTTAACAGATGCAGCGGGATAGAAATCACTAGCGTTAGCGTTTCCAACTTGTGGGTTAGTATTAAATCGCTTACGAACAAAAGTTTCTTTGGAATCGTCAAAATTAAATTTAACTTTTTCTAAAAGGCTATTTGTGGAGTTATAAATCTCAGCGGTAAATAGTCCATCAGAGTCAGACATAATCAAAGAGCCTGCTGCACCCGTGGCATGGTTTTTTAACCCACCGGATCCGTTATAGGTTGTTCCACGCAGTTGTATATAACCACTATCAAGATACCAAACTGCTGCAAGTGAACCTGTTGCCAATTGTGTTGGGTTTGCTGCTGAACCTGATTTAAATACCCACAGCCCGTATGCGCCGCCGTTTGAAGCAGCGAGATCTGCTGGGGTGTTAGTGGTTTTCCAGCCAGCTTTCGCAGCGTCGGTGCCGTCGTTGTTGGTTGATTGTTGTCCAAGTAGTCTAACAAAAGTAAGTGGTGCTACGTTTGCGTTCAAGAAAGCCTTTGCAGCGTATGTGCCATACATTGGAGATTGGTAGTTACCATCTCTAGAAATGTCACCGCCGCCCATGCCTGCTACAGTTCCACCAAATTGTGTAACAAAGTCAGAATATGATTGAACAGTGACTGGCTGCATTGCAAGGCCGCGAGTGGAGCGTCCAATTACGACTGGTCCAATCGCTTCAGACCCTCTTGGTCTAAAAGAGTTATCAATTTCATTGATAAATACGCCAGGAGAGACGAATTTAAAGTTTTTTACGGGCATTAGTTAATCCTCACTTTTAAGTAAAATATGCTATAAAGCATTGCTAATCACATCTTAAATAGTTGTTCATGTTCGCAAAGGACTTCAGGAAGTGACTAGTCGATAAAAAAGTTGTCGTTGCCTGCCGGAATAACAGTTTCTCTTGGAAAACTAATTTCTACAACATTTTCATCTTTTCGCACTATTGGACGGTCATCACTACTACCTTCGCCTATAAGATATCCAAGAACCTTTATGTTTATTTCACTTGTAAATTGTCTTTCATCTTCGCCAAGATTTGCGACATTATTGCTCTGATTGAAGCCCTGATCTATAAATGCTTCATATAGATGACCATTTCGTCTCATAATAAAGGAATTTATTTGTCCTGTTCTTGTCATGAAGGGCTGCGTAAGGTCATTCATTTGCTGTTGGTATTCTGTCTTTACTATAATTTTATAGTCGAGATTAACATAAATCGGAATTGGTATGGACAAGAATTCTACCACAACTTTGTGATTAACTCTTGGGAAAAACTTTTGTCTTGTTCCTGACGTGTTCGTGCGTGTACCACTTGCAACAGCAAAATTTCTTGTCTTATCTTGCTTTATTCTTTTTGCAATAACAAGTCTCCCTGCCCTACCATTTTTATTATTTGAAAATGTATGAGCTTGAAATCCGCCTTTTCTAGTTGGATCTTTTGTGATAGCGGTTCTTTCTATTGTCACAACCGGGAGTGTTATAACTCCACCACCATCATCGACAGGGTGCCTAAGATCGTGATCGTTTTTAATTTGGAAGGCTCGTTCTGGTGTTTGCCAAAGAACAGGAACTCTTTTGTATCCCTCGTTTGTCATTGTTGTGAGATCTAAATCTTCTTTTAGCCAAGAGGTTATAGCATAATCTATATCTTCTATATTAGAGCCAAGCATTCCAAGCTCTTTAAGGCTAAAGTCTTTTTTATCTTCTGGTAGCTGTGTGAAATCAAAGTTTTTAGGTAGCATTGAATAGTCCCTTGCGTGCCCTCTTGCAAGTAGCAGAGGTTTCAAATGTTTGGTTTACTTGGCCAAAAAGCTTTCTTGAAGAAGAAAGTTTTATAATCTCGTAGTATCTCTCGCCATAAAGAACAAAGTCACCCTCACGGACGAAAAGGTTTTGATCTTCTGTAAGCCTGCGCTTATGAAAATGGACAGTAATCTGGGAACTTCCGTCGATACCTACCGAGTCAAGATATGAAGAACCCTCTTCATCAAAATTAACAAGAGCGTATACTCTAACAGGGGGTAGAAAAGTTTTTTCTATTGCCTCACCATATAAATCATGGAAGTTTGTTGTTTCCATGTCAATAGGGTAATACAATATCTGCTGACCAATGACCTTTTCTACAAGTTCATCGTTAACCTGTTTAACAAGATCGCGCTCCTTTTTTCCAAGAAAAAGTGGTGGTGGGGGGGCTGCTGGTCTGGACCATTCGTTATCTGACATTTAATTATCCTACAAAAATAGGTAGTGGCGAGCGACGAAGGGTTTCTTCTGCTGCCGTGACCTTCTCTTGATCTTTCTTTGCCAATTCTGTGTATTCAATTTCTTTTAACATATCCGTTAGACCTTGGCGAAGATCATCTTTTTCTTTTTGTGCCTCGGATAGAAGTGAAGAATAGTTTAGGGTGACAGACTCACCAGGGATTGGAACAGTTTGAAACTTACCACGAATCTGTCCAAGCATTTCTTTGCAAAGTGCGAGAGCATAATTGCGAATCCACTGTTTGCCCATTGAATTTATATTCTCGTATGGAATATTGTCGAATGGTAGTGTGTTAATATTGTTGACGCCAAGAACACCGGTATTTGTGTCATCGCCTTCCCCCCAAGAATTGTCAGCTATTCTGAAACGGAACCAAATTCTATCTAGATAACCAGCAAAGTTATCATCTCCTCTAGGCTTTGGATATATTCTCAATCTATTATTAATAATTTCATAAGAATAGTGGGACACTCTTGTGTAGAGGGAATCTTCATACATTATTGCTTGTAGTTTGTTCTGCCAAGCTGGAACAATTTCAAAAGTTGAGTCATCTGCATATTGTCCATACGTGGAATAATTACCAACAACACCCATTCCACCATAGTAGCCATAAAAGCGCCACATGGCGATTGGAGAGCGATAAAAAACTTTATCAATGATAATCCGAGAGTCGCCAATTTTTCCAGCGTATGGAACCGCCCCGCCGCTATCGTCTAAACCTGTATCAGATGCTGCTGATACAATAGATTGAAGATCATAATCTTGTTGATTTTTAACAGTCGTGAAAGAGGCGGAATAAATACGAGTCGTGCCACCCACACCTGCCATTGTAGAAACGCCGTCACCAATCTTGTTAGCGTAAGATAGGGTTACTCTGGGATACTGTAAGCTTGCGCTGGCGGGTCCATTAACAATTTCACCACGATGATCAAAGGTGCCTGTAAGTTTTCCGAGTGTATCAGAAAGCACATTTTTGCCTTGATGCATATTAAGAATATATGAATACTCTAAAACTGCCTCTTCATACGCAGCATAAACATTGTCATTTGTAAGCTCTATATCTACAACATCGCCGCCGAGTTTCTTGAATACATAATCCACTTGTCTTGCAGCACCAGTGACAAACTCCATGGAGTTCGTGTACATACCAAAAGGCACTGCGGAGGCTACATCATCCGTAGATCCGGTCGAAGAAAGAATGATAGCGCTAGTTTGTGAGAGTGGTTGTAAGTTTGTGGGCATTCATGGAGCCTCCTGTTCGTAGTAAATAGTGAAAGGATAAACAAAAACCCCCTCACCTTGTTAGATGAGGGGGCAACAAATATTAGTTTGATTTACTCGGATTTGGCTGTAGATTTGGTTGTTCTGCGCTTTCTTGTTCTTTTGGGCTTTGGAGCCTCTTCGACTACAGCCTCGTCTTCGGGCTGCTCGACAACAGGAAGATCTTCAACCGGAGCCTCTTTTTTTACTCTAGATATGACGTGATTTCTAAAACTCATGATTATCCTCCTTATTATGCGTCTGGAACAGCATCAGAGGCAATTCCCTCTAAAGTAATCAAAAGCTTGCCAGCGGTGTAAGTTCCACCACCGGAACCTGCCCCATTCACAAGATAAAGAAATTTATCAGCGTCAGAATCAAAATCGTGAAGAGCTACGGCTGCACCAACTCTAGATCCTTTGGCGTGGCCTCCACCTGCTGCGACATATACATTGGCGTTGGTTACTGCTCCACCTTCTGTATCGTCTGACGCTGAACCACCGTGTAAATCAATATCGGCAGATGCACCTGTTGGTGCTTCAACGCAAGCAATTTCTGCGTAAGTTATGTATCCGTGTGTTGCCAAGGAAAGGGTAGCAACAGTGCATGCTGAAGATCCATCCTGACCAATGATATCGCCATCAGTAGCGTCAGTAACAGTGGTGTTTCCACCCAAATCAACAGAAATTTCTGTAATGATCTTGTTACCTTCTCTTCTAGTTGTCTGTCTAGTAACAGAAGGGGCGCCCACTCCTGCTGTAACGGTATCAGTTACGCCTCTTGACGAGAGAGACTTAAGCCTTTTACGTCCAATTCTTCTACTTCCCATAATATTTTCTCCTTTATTGTTATTATGTTATTGCAATAACTTGTCCTATTCAATGAATTATTACCAGCCACCTCGGTAATAAAACTTTCTAAGGGCAGTGGCCTCGCCCAGAGGAGAATATTTCAAGTTGTTGTAAATAGTATCCTAAAAAACAAAAACCCCCTACCGAAGTAGGGGGCTTGGTTTAGTGATATTTAGCTATCAGCTAGAACCTTCTTCACCGAGTAGACCACGGCAGATGACTAGTCCATACATATCTGGGCGAACCATCTTCTTCGCGTAGCGGGTCATAACACCCTTGCGTGGCACGAAGTCTTCTGGTCCGAAGATTGTGGGAGTAGTCTGTAGTGGCACGTAAGGTGCGTAGACATAGCCGCTTTCAAGGAAAGAAGCACCGCGACGACCAACGAGGAGCAACTGGCGTGGGAAGTAGGGGTCAACAATGACATCAAACTTCTTGCTTAGTGATCCAACGCGGAGAGCGCCGATGGAGCCCTTCTCGTCGTCGTGAGTGACGCTTGCACGGAAGCCAGCGGTGAACTCAAGGATGTTGGCAACTTCAGGTCCGCAGACGACGAAGTTAGCACCACCACGGAGAGTCTTGCGGTGAATCTGTGCGGAGACATCGTTGATGGTTTCAACGAGGGTCTCATACCACTCAGAGACAGTACCGGTGAAGTCAGGAGCAGCAGAAGATGCACCTAGCTCAGCACCAGTCTCGCGGTTGACGAAGAGACCAGGGGAGCGTGACCAGTAGTAGGTAGCTGCGGTAGCACCATTCACAAGGTCAGCAAGGATCTCACGGTCAATTTCAAGAGCAATCTGCTCGGAGAGAATTGAGGTAAGCTCAACCTCTGCATCCAAGTTGTGGTATGCGTTGAGGTCCTGACCAAGCTCTGGGGTCCACTTAGCCTTGAGCTTCTTGGTCTGAGCGGTAATCGCGGTTGAATCAAC
>Ga0209348_1000789_pt1 | contig 15932 bp, 15 predicted proteins | sample ETNvirenome_2_30_FD_184065 | JGI IMG/M metagenome (GOLD analysis project Ga0209348, IMG submission 184065) | Marine viral communities from the Pacific Ocean - ETNP_2_30 (SPAdes) (version 2) | ecosystem: Environmental > Aquatic > Marine > Oceanic | place: Pacific Ocean | collected 2013-06-22 | reverse complement strand
GATGACGAACGCGAAGTGTTCTGTGATCTGCTGGCAGTGCGGCGTGACAAGCGCGGCGCATGCCGCATCGTTGTAAACAAGGAGGCATAACATGACAACGAAGAAAGAAACTAAACCACAAGCCAAAAATATGGCTGAAGCATTACTTGAGTTCCAAAAGCTGGCAGTATCAGCCAGCAAGGATTCAAAGAACCCACACTTCAAAAGCAGCTATGCTTCGCTCGAAGCTGTCATCAGTGCCGCTAACGAAGCAACAAAGTTTGGTATCTGCTTTACGCAAGAGATCGACTTTGAGTTCAATGGTGATACTGGCATGACATTTGTGCGTACCGTACTGATACATGCACCATCTGGTGAGCAACGTACATCACGCACACCCATCAGATCCAAAGACCCAGCTGACCCACAGAAGATGGGCAGCGGCATTACATACGCCAAGCGGTACGGCTTGCAATCAGCCCTTGGCCTACCATCAGAAGATGATGATGGCAATGAAGCAAGCAAAGCACCAAAGGGTAAAGTACAACACATCAACCCGGACGATGAAAGGACATGGTAATGGACTACGATAATACAAACAGGGGTGCGGCTCACCCACCCTTCGAATCACAAAACCTCTTACTTACTGGTAAACTAGACAAAGATGGCGATCAAAAGCAAATTGCTATCATACAGGATACTGACAAGGAAGGGCGTGATGTGCTTGTTATATATGAACGTGTTGGTGTCATGTATGGCAACAAAGATGCTGATGATGCCAAAAAGCAGCCCCACTATTCTGGCCCTATTGATACTAATCATCGTATTGCTGGGTGGCGTGAGACTGACAAGAGCGGTAAAAAATATCTATCGTTAAAACGATCGGAAAAATACACGCCACAAGCTGTGGATAATGTTTCACGTGAAACAGTAGATACAAATCCTACGCCAGTTATTGATGACATACCATTCTGATGTCAGATACAATCAACATTAATATAAGTCTTGAGGATTTGGATATGGTGTATGAAGCATTAGAAGCACATCAACCCAAACCTCATGATTTATTTGGAACCCCAACTTTGAATATTGCAGACATGGGATTGCATCAAAAAATTAGAGAAGTCTTGTTTAATCTAAAAGAACAAGATGATAGATGGGTAAGAGCACAATGACAGTACCAACATGGGAACAACTTATTAAAGATCTACGCGTGCTAGAAATAGAAACAAAAGTAGATAGTCTTGGACGAAAGGTCCAAAAGAAAAATATAAATTATGGAAAGGGGTCAATGATTATCTATAAAAAAATATCTATTGCAGATGTCAAGCGCGTAAAAGACCGTCTCTATAGCCGTTAGTTCTGTCATACGTAAGGGTCTGGCCGCGATTATCTTCCCAAGTGTGGCTACAATGTACCCAACCACTGTTGCCACCTGTATAACACTCTAATATCAACTGATCAAAATCTAGGTTCTCTTGTATCCACAATGCAAGATCATAGTTATCCACACCAGCAACCTCGAAGTCGGCAGCCTCACCCTTCGCATGCTGGCTGTGGATATTTGAACCTATGGCAATGCATAGCTCAGGACTGCGAAAACCCGACGATACAATAAAAGAACCAAACTCATTTCGTATTGGCTGTAATATATTCTTAGCCAACATCTTCATGCATTTAATATGTTCATCAGTAGGCTCATTAGGTATGCCTTTACGTTCAGCCGTCTGGCTTTTCAACATCTCAGCTAATGAAAAGTTCTGTGACAGCTTCATTTCTTAATACCCTTCAACGATCTTAAACCAAAAGATGCAGCTATACTGGCGTAAACGGCATACTGAAACCACTCTGGCGTATCATCTAGAGCCGCAAAGCCTTCCCTGACATAAGGCTGAAGCGGCGGCACGAAACACATACCTATAATAATTATAAACAAAATCGTCCAGGCTTCATCTTTCCAACTGTTGTCACTGGCTTGGGCCATAACCTTTTCCCAACCAGCCTCATGCTTCATCAACTCTGCTTCCGCCTCAGCCTTTGCCTGAGCCACCTTACCCTTGGCCTTGGTAGCCTCTACCTTACTTTCCATCCAAGACCCAGCCAGCGAGGCTATAGGGCCGATTAAAGCCTGTATCATTCACACCTCTCCTTACCAGCACAATCTTCTGGGAAACACTGCGGTATCATAAAATAAAAATCATTATTTGTAGATTTGTGCCACATCCCATCAGACCGTAGCCAGTTACATTGCTCAATTGTCATGGGCTGTTGCAGAGCCATCTGACCTATCGGATGATTTGTAACACCATCGCTCCCCCACATGCTTATAACTAAAATGTATAATGTTTCTTTCATTTTCTACCCATCCATAGTAACGCCGCCCACCCCAAAAAACATACACAGTCTTTTTCATTCTTTTGTTGTCCTTGCCTCTTTGCCAAGATAGATACCATATACGCCTGTCATCACGCCCATGATTACAGATACAAATGCAGACTGCTGCGTTGTTGGGTTTTCAAGATTCATAAACCATTCTGCACAACGCCATGACATAGCCACAGACGCAAGCATTGTCAGCTTGGCTGTGAGATTAAACTGTATATATCGCTTCCACCAGTTAGTCATAACACAATCTCTTCTGCACTACTCTGAGCCACGGTAACAAATAAGAAAACAAACAGTGCTATCGTAATCGCGATAATACCGGCGACAAGTAGTGTTGTTTTAATCGTTTCTTCAATTTCCTTGGCCCTTCGTACAGCCTCTCTACGCGCCGCCTTTTCGGCTTCCTTTTGTTCCCTAAGTTTTTGATTATGATGATTGACGATTTCATTCCATGTATCTGGCCCAAAACGCAAGTTAATCATAGTTTTGATCTCTTGCATTTGCTCCTGTAATTTTTTAGCTTCAAGAACTGCATCAATACTGCTTTGAAACTTGATGTCACCAACACCAGCTTGTTTATTACGCTCGTCATTGAGTTTCTTTTGACAGTCAAAGAGCGTGCCGATTTGTTGTGAAATATCAGCAACAGATTGTGCATCATTTATACGAGCCTTAATAAAAGCAATCGCATTGGACGCTGCGGTAACAGCAGCTATTGCTGTCGTTACTGGCTCCATCAGATAGCATCAGGCCAGTCACTAATTGGCGCACTGCCTGTTGGATTACCATCACTATCAACCGGGGTATCGTACAAGGCCATGAATTTTTCATGAGTTTTTACAGCGTTGATTGCTGTTTCGATGTTTGCACAGGATGTTCGGACCGCTGCCCGGTAGGCGCTTACATCAGATGGTATAGCTTTGTCAGTCTCTGCTTTGCGAGTGACGTACCAATCATATGGCGCAAGCAGCCCAGCCGCTTCTGTCTTGGCTTGTGCAATAGCTAAAGACTTGAGGCCCAGCGTTACGATCTGTTTACCATTTGCATCCAATAATGCCTTCCCATCTTCATCTACTTCGTTTACATCTGTTAAGCTTTTTGGAATTAATGTGCCATCAGTTTTTCTACCATGATAAAAGCGATTATTAAACGGCGCTTCTGACGCTGGTGGGTCTTCCCATGTCAGACCAAATGCTTTTTTCTCAGCGTCTGTCCAGCGCATCCATATATTGGGATGCTTTATACCGTTATCATCTACCCACGCTTTGCCAACGCGGATAGTTCTATTCTTGTATTTCCAAGGCATTAGTTTCTCCTATCGTGCATTAGCAAATTTGAAGGGTGCTTCGGCAAAACATAGGTAGATCATGATGCCGCCAGATCCGTTCAAGTCGCCGTTATCTTCTCTAATCTTAATTCCATTAGACAAAAAATCTACGTCATTTACTGATGTGCCTGTTTCTTCTGGATTATTTAAATTTGCATCTATGGAATTTACTATTTCATTAACTTCGCCTCTTTTATTGTCAAATATTGTCCAATTTGAAGCGGAAGATTCTCTTCGGACCAAGAAAAAACTAGGACGAAAATTTGTGAAGACAAACGGGCCATCTGTACTTGCGTTCCCAACGTATGTGCCTACCTTGCTGTAGCCTTCAACACTATGAAAACAGTACGCTATATAATCTTTTGAAGCTGTATTTGAGTTACCAGTACCTAAACTAAACACATCATTTGTAGGTGCTGTGCTATTCCATATTGCTGCTGAAGCGGCAGCCTTATTAGTTAAATTTAAGTAAACAACTTCAGCAGTTGCTCCTGTATCTTTGTGAAAGATAAACCAATTAGCATCGGGAGAAGTTCTTCTCTTCACTATAACCATTTCAGGTGCAGATCCTAAACCATGACCGACGGTAGCGTTAGAACCTGTTCCGGTAAAACTAACAATACTAAAGCCTGCATCAGTGTTGGCTGATACACTTGACGTTATACTGCCATTAGAATTACTTGATGGACTACCACCCGCTTTCCAATTCCAAGCAACATATGATTCTGTGTTATTACCAGTGTTTAGATTCCCACCTTCGGTAAAACCATCGCTGTTAAACGCAGTTAAAGTATCACTAGAGGCAACCTCATAATTATCATCATCACTTATTAAACGATTTGTAGCGCCTCTAATGACATCAAAAAGCATATGTCTTCTAGCAGCTCTACCTTTAATCCAAACAAAATCAGGTTGGAAACCAACCCCTGTAATACTTTGAGAAGAACCAGTACCAGTATAAAGCACTGTGTTAAAATGATCGTCAGCTTGGCTGTCTTGTCCGGGGCCGATTGTTATATCTGGTAAATTAGATGCACACAAAGAATTATAACCGGAAGGAACAGAATAATAAAACGTGCCTAATCCATTACCGTCAGAAGCAGCAGCAGAACCGCTTGTCTTGTTGCCAGCGAAGCTATCATCTTGTCCAAAATTATACACTTGTGCGCCACTGCTATACACTAGACTATAAGACGTAAACTCACCACTTAAACTTGTATAAGCGGCAGTCCCACTGTTTTGTATTGTACCATTCTTGTAAAAATATAAAGCACCAGCATCTAAGTCTAAAGCGACACCAATAATATCTCCTGTTGTCCAAGTGTCTCCATAGCTTACATTTGCGTTATTTCGTTTACTACCGCTTGCTTGATAGCTGTATGCCGTTGATTTGCTATACAAAGCAGTTGTATCATCTTCTAAATCGTTTGGATTACTAGCAATGCCAACACTATTCGCTGCGTTACCCTGCGCACGAATGTATACTTCCCAGTACCATTTGCCACTTGTAACAGCAAAAGTGCTTGTCACAGCAGGATTTGTGCTTGTTTGAGTGCTACTAAAATCTAAATTACCTTCTGCAAAAGTTTGTGTTCTATCGTTTACTTTTAATGCATTTAAAATTGACCAGTTGTTTGTGGGAGAGTCAGGAACAACATCGCTTGCGACTAGACCACTTACAGTAAAATTGTGGCTAAGACCTGAAGTGTCAGCGCCTATTGAAGTGTCATCTGAAAAATTTAAATGAAATCCAGTTGTTCCGTAAGACCCAGAATACGATTTTGGAATCCAAGTCCCGTCAGATATCTCGCCAAAACTTGTTGGATCAAGAGCAGACCCATCAACAAAATGAAACTCTGCTAAATATCCATCAAGATCTTGCAGATGATCTAACCTACCGCTGATTAGTTGCTCTGTGTTAGCAGTCAGATATCCACTTGGATTAGAACTAAATGTGCTAGCTGAATATGTTTGTTCTGTTCCATTGACGTATATTTTATATGCCTGACCATTTCGTTGCCATACCACATGATACCATGCACTAGCATCTCTAAACACCGCGTTAGTTGAAAAATTAGCTACTGTTGAATTGCTAACAGTTAATATGGCTCTGAGTGTATCATCATTAACAAAACGTAAACCTTCATAATTATTGCCACCATCCCAAGGGCCAGCAGAAAATATAAATTGATTTGATGTTAAATTTGAACGCTTAATCCAAAAACTTGTTGTATATACAGTTGTGTTTCCAGCCTCACCCGTGTTTCGTGTTAAATAACCAGCCGCATCAAATCGCAAAGACTGGTCAATAGTGTGATCGTAGAAACTAGTACTTGGATTGTATATCCATTGGCTTGAACCTATTGGCCCTGACATGTCAACCCCCTAAGAGAACGCCAACTGAGACGCGCCTAATAAAATAGTATCAGCCGCTGAAACAACATAAGGAACTATGTCAATCGCGTTTGCTGCTGATGACAAAGTAAGTGTGTTGACACCACCAACCGTTTTGTATTGCGTGTCGAGTGATACAGCCCTGCCGCCTGTACCGTCCTGAATAAATACGATAAAGCCAGTTTGACCAACTAACTCTGTAGTCGGATTTGAAAGTGTAACTGCGCCTGTAAGTGTCAAAACAAAGTTTTGGTTTGTAGCAAAATCAAGTGTGACGCTTCCTGTATTTGATGTGTCTGTATCCGTTTTGCCAATAACAGCTTTTTCAAACTCAATGTTTGTGCCACCTATCTTGAGGCGATCATCACCATTCTCATCATACTCTATGTAGCCGTCATTCCCTGTGCCAAAGAACAGTTTTTCATCGTCAGGAATTGTTTTGTTTGTAAGCTGCTGCGTAGCTACAGTGCTGACCAGTTCACCATCACCACCCGGAGGCAACACTAAAGTGTTTGTAACACCAGCACTATGCGGCTGAGCCTTGACAGTCTGACCATGGCTGTTTGATTCGCAATTAAATACTATAGTGCCGGGATTACTATTACCTTTAAGAACGGTTTTGCCAGTACCATCCGGAAGCAACTCAATATCAGCATTAGATGCAGTAACAATATCTTTGCCATTTACATCTAAGTCACCACCAAGTTGAGGTGTTGTGTCCGCTGATAAATCAGCAAGACCGCCACCAGCAGGGCCAGTTGCGCCTGTTGCACCAGCTGGTATGCCTAAAGCCAATGCCAAAGCACCACTACTGGCTGTAAATGTTGCACTTGCTGTAGGTGTAGCACCAGCTGATAAACCTGATGCTGATATAGATACGCTACTTACTTTACCTTCTTCTGCTACAAGATTGCCACTACCATCAAAACCAAGTTGTTTACTTGCCCTTGTAGAAACATCTGGCAGTATCAAAGATGCCGTAGTATCGAAGTCAGAGAGAATCAGAGCACGATTAGCAGCATCATCAATATCAGCTGCAATTGCAATCATACGATCAAGTTCTGTATTAAGAGTTGCAACATCAAAGGGGCCAGATGTTGGAAAGTCAGTTGTGCGATCAAGATCAATGTCACGTGTTATAACAACACTAGAGCCACCAGATGCACCAGTTACTTCATTACCAGTTGTCATTTGCACAAAACCAGTTGTGCCAGAAGTATGAGCCTGACTATCACCAGAATCATCTGATGTTGTATAGTGAGTGGTTAATGTTTTCTTTGTGCCATCAACATATACATTTAGATCATCATCATCAAAAAACTCAAACGGCACTGTAAAGGTGGATTGTGTAGCACCCTCATTCACAGTGTAATTCACTCGAGGTGAGTTATCGCTTAAACTAATAGTCATAATAATCCCCTACCATGCTCTCTTTTTAATTACAACGCACAATCAATTTCTTCCCACACTGCCAACAAAATCACGCATATCATCACGAATCGGTTGCAGCCCTATAAATGGCAATGAATATTTTAATCTTTCTGCTGCATCTGATGTTTGACCATTCATAAAATCATTTAATGCTCTACTATACTCCACACCAAGACCAACTGTTGCGCCAAATGGCTCAATAAATGCATCCATCATACGCTCATCTTTATTTGGACTTACAAACCGTGGCGGTATAGGGGTTGGCATACCCATATTACCAGCAATATTAAGACCCATATATGCAAGATCAGAATAAATACCTAAGACACCAGAATGATCTATAATTCTTGCAATAATTTCTGGTGATTCACGTTTTTCAAACCAATAATCAGGTTTCTTCATAGACAATGACAGATATGACAAACCAAACAAAGCAGCCACACCTTGCAATCTGTACTGCCTATTAGGATCTCTTATAGCACCAAGAATCTTATTATTTGCGCCAAACGCAAAATTCATAAATGTAAATGGCAGTGACATAAGACCGCTTTCAACACGCACCATATTTGTTTGCCCTGTACGTAAACGTTCTTCAATCTTAAATTGTGTTGGGAATCTTTTGCGTATTGCTTTGAAAAACGGATTGTCACGCATATAAACAACACCATCTACAATCAAGGGTTTATCAAAAGTTTGCCCCATAACAATAGTATTATTAGCATGAGATGCTAATGCAGCTTGATATTGACGCATTTTTGCACGTGCAGCTGGTGTTGACTGGTCCCAAGCGTCCGTATTTGCAAATTCAAAATTAAATCTATCATGTTTTTCTGTAGGTGCTTTAGCTATGAATTTAGCTAAATCCTCATCAATGCCATATCTAGCAAGATATTCTCTATCAAACTTCGATATAGAACCACTTGCCCACTTACGAGAAAGCTTAATAAACTTATCGTTAATAATAAGTTGATCTAATGTTTTGCCAACAAATGTAATAGGAGCAAGAAGATTGGCTGTGTACATAAATTGATTGCCGCGTTGGATTACTTTCTCCAACATATTTGGTTTTACTTTACGAACAGTGTCGTTAAGCATTTCTCTTGCATAAACATTTTTGGCAATATCAAGTAACTCGCCTGATAGCTGACCCTCTCTTATAACCTTACCAAGAAAAGCTGTATCAGTTGCAGCAAAACCAGCTTTCCAAACATCTTTCATTCCATGAGCCAATACAATAGAACCAGCATCGGTAATTGCAGATAAACCAGCTAGTGGCAAAAAAGCCCAACCTGTCCATGCTTTTGCAGCTCTTGCAAGTTGTGTATCCCATCTATTAACGCTTCTTAAAAATGTACCCATAACACGTTCATAATCGCTATAAAACGCTGTTTTTACTCTTGCTCTTTCTTTTTCATTTTTACCAGCTTTAATAAGAATGCTGTCAAGATCTTCTAAAACTTCATCAACATTTCTACCATTGTATTTATTTGCAAAAGATATACGCCTACCCATACGATCCATATATGTGTAAAGAGCTTCTAAATCAGCGTGAATAAAATCTACAACCTTTGCTGGATCTATGTTTGTTTTACGGCGTTTAAGATGTTTTGCCTTACCCTCTTTAGTTAGGCCTGCCCTAACATCACCAAAATCTATATCAAAATCCTCACCATCTTCTTCCATAATTTTAGCAAGTGTATCTTCAGCATCTGCTCTTGTGCCATCTATACTTTCGCCTCTAGATGCACGTTGCAAAGCAAAATCTTCTGCAAATTTTTGTGTTAGTATTTCTCTTTCTGCTCCATCTAATAATTTTTCTTTATTGTAAAACAATGGGAAAATATAATTATCACGAGGCCCACCTTGATCTATTCTTGCTTGCCGATTATTTAATTTGCCTTGATTATCAATTACTTTTGCGCGTAAAGAAGCAATCTCATTTTCTAAATCTGCCATCTTTTTTGTTTGTTTTTTTGTAGCACCAGCCCCTTGTTGGCCTTTGACAGTGGTTTCAATATCAGTAAGTAATTTAGTTTTTTTAGTTATAGAATCTTGAATTTGAATTATATTATTTTCAATAAATGAAACTTCATTTTTTAATCGAGGAATACTTTTTGATAAACCGTTATACTCTATTTCCTCACCCATCATCTTAATCATATCAGCAAGTATCACACCTCCCTCTTTTTGCTGATCTGTAATTCCTTCTTTACCTATACTTCTTAATCTAGGATCTGTTGAATTAGATAAAATATATCTTCTTATAGTATCATCAGCCCAAGCATCAAAACCACTCAAAGGATTATATATAGTTCCAACCCTTGCTGCTTTTGCAATACCTCGAACCTGTTGAGAATGAAGGTCACGCAATCTCATTACATCTCTTTCAAATCTACCAATAAATGTAATTGATTCCTGTGCAACAGATTGAACTGCATGTCCACGCCTTGCACCTTCCAATGGAACAGAGCTATTGTAACTCAACTTGACAAGCAGCTCTTTAGCTTCTTGAGGTACTGTTTTGTCAGCTAGTATTTTTTGAATATCACTACCAATCCAATTCATTTGGGTAATATCAAAATCACCACCAACAGCCTCAACATAACCATCATCAAGATTTACTTTATTATCTCCCCATACGTGCGAAATTTTTTCACCACGATAAACCCTACCCATTTTGCTAGCACTACTTTTAATAAATGGCATTGCATATCCAGCGCCTTTAAGTAATCCACCAAAACCAGCTGATATAGCTGTAGATGCTACAATATTTGATGCAGCCTCAAATCTTTCGTCAGCCACCGCAAAAGGTGCGCGTCTTGCTTCTGATGCTAGGCCATAACCAAGACCAGCGCCACCAGCCCTCAAAACAACCTGCCCAAAAGTTTGGCCAGCTTTTATAAAGTTAAGGCCAGGAATAAATGCAACAAGCGCTAGTGGGTCTGTAATGCCTCCTGCAAGTTGTGCAGTTAAACTTGCATTTGCAGCAATCTCTCTACGTCTTATTGCTTCATAAGCGCGACCCTCAAGATATTGCAAATGTTCTGCATTTTTTGCTCGTACAAGATCATCATAAAAAGGTAAAAGATCTTCAGAAATATTAGCAGCAACATCAAACTCTGGATCAATATCTACGCTTCCAAATAATCTTTCTTCTTGCACACGTTCAATCAAAGGCATGTTATTATAAGCAACATTTGCTTTATAACCTTCAAACCAACTTACAGGAGTGTCATTACTAATTGATGCTGGTATTGAAATAAAAAAATCTCTTCTATTTATATCCATCATGCCCATGAGTTATTTCCTCTCACGAACAGTTTCTCGTATAGTGCCAATATCTGGCCCACCTTGTGGATCAACTAGTGATTCAAATAACTTTTCACTTTGTAAGAATGCATCACGTGAAGCGGCAGCTTCTAGGCGCAACTGCTCTATTGTCATGCCATATTTTTTAGCCAACTCTTGAACAACAAATTGGTTGCCAACTGTTGCTGGCTTTCCATTTATTATTAAAACATTTTTATCGCGATCAACAAATGTATAGACAGGTAAAGTAGAACCCTCTCTGGTATCTGGCACAAGAAAAACATCTTTGCCTAATTTGCCCACAAGATCTGAATCTATAAGGGCTAATTTTTTATCTACACCCTTCATAAATATTTCCATATCTTTTGGATTTGGGTATGCACGTTCTGGTGTAAATCTTGATCGACCAATAGTTTTGTGGAGTAATTTACTTGTTTTAAAAACAGCATCACCAGCCGCTTCAAGTATTCGTGTAGCGGTTTCTGCATCAGTAGAAAACAAAAGAGGTTTTGCAAATTTTGTGTAGAAAGCTATTTCATCTTCAGATGCATCATTTCTGATTTTACTAGTAACAAATGTTCTAATATTTCTTTCAACATTTGACCCAACATCTTGTTCTAATTTTGTATTTATATTTGCCTTAAATTCATCTTTACTTGCTTGATCTAACTTTCTAAATCCATCCATAAACTCAGGAAGTCTTTCATCACCCATAATATCTCTAGCAGCAATTAATGTTTCAAATGCTGTAACAGTTGTATCTTTAAGACCACGATTAGTTACAAACATTCTATTGCCACGATTATAGCGTGTAGCTTGGCGATAAACTTCAATAGCTACAGGAAGTTGTTCTGCATTTAAATTCATTACATCATCAAGATAGCTCTTTAATGCTTTTGGTAATTTGCTTTCTGTTCTAAATATAAGTTGATGAATAAGACCAAATTTAGAATCCCAAACTTGTGCTGCTATTGGATCTTCAGGACGAATCAATACTTGCGCTAGATTATTTTTTAAATCAACAGATGTCCTTAACCCAGCGGCATTCATGATAAGATCACCTTGTTCTGCTGTTACATCACCACCATCTGCAACAGTCATTGCGGCAGCAGCCGTTAATAATTGATCTTTTGTTTGATTTCCGACTTCTTGAACTGTTCCTTGCGCGACTCTAGTCTGACGAGCCATTTCAGTATGCAATCCACTAAATGGTTCACTATCAAGATATGATTGTTTAAGACCAGCTTTTTCTAACTCTTTTTTATAAACCTCTGGAATATTATCTAAAGATTTGTTTTCAATTGCTATAGCCATATAATTTAAAGCTATAGAAAGTGCTGGTGCAGTAGAATATGGATCTTGAGATGAGAACACATCAGCAAGTTTATTTCTCATGGCAACAAGATCACCGCCCACAAAACCAGCACGAAGTTTTTTTGACATTTCTGGTAAAAATGCCTGCCCAACGCGATCACCATGTTCTGCCATGAAAATGCCTAATTCCTCAAGAGAATTAGTAAGCATTTGCCTTGAAGAGCCAGTAGAGCCTCTACGAGCCATTTCTTCAATATCAGAGACTTTTTGATAAAAATTATTTACGGCATTTTGCGCTGCTAACTTGTCTTGAAAATTTACTTCATCAATAAACAGCTGAGTTTGATATTGCTTTGAAGTAATAGCACCTGTTGATTCAACAAACCCGGCAAACTTCCCAGCATTTTGAGTTGTTGTATCTAGATAAGTTTGGAATTGTTTTGCAAATTCTGTTGGGTTGCGTTCTGTTTGAGATGCAATACGTTTTGCATTTTCACCAATGTCAAGAAGTAAAGCATCTTGATAGCGTTTATTTGCAATAGGTTCATAATATTTTTGAGCAACAGCTGATAATGATTTTGGTATTTCAGGAAATGTAAGTTTGCCCGTTTTAGGATCTCTTGCACTTATTGCCGCGAGACTAGCTTCTTCTTGTCCCTTTTGTTTTTCATTATCGTATGCAACTTTAAAAGCTACATCAAATAATCGTTGGCCAGCCTGTTGCAACTGCTGTCCTACTCGAACACCACCAGACCCCATCTGCACAATACCGATAGGTCCAACCTGTGTTTCTTGTCCTCTGAGTACCTTTATCTCAGCCATTATATTACTTTTCCATACATAGCACTTTGTTGAGCAGGAGACATGCCATAAGTTGGGGCTGTGTATCCAGATGTGGGACTTCCTGTACTACCAGTATTGCCACCTGAAACAGTAGATGCTTTATAACCATTACCCATTAATGTAGAAATCTGGCTTAACAAAGCTGCATCTTGTGCATTTTGACTTTCAAACATGGCAAATGCTGCTTGAGATTGATATCTACCTCTAGCAAACAAGCTCTGCATCCTGATAGCGGTTAACTCTCTTTGAACTTGTTTTTGCCCAGATTTTTGTATTGCTTTCAAAGATCGATCTTGTCCCCTTCTATTGAAGCCAGCTATTGCAGATGAATTGCGAAGAAACTTTGTATATGCTTCAGATCGTGCAGTTGATTGGCGTTCAGCATTTAGCTTTACCATCTCTGCATTTTCTTTAGCTTGTTTTGCAATATTTTGCTGTCTGACACTTTCGGCATCAGCCGCTTGCTGTGCGCCAGTAATATCAATAGCAGTGCCAACCGCTAATGCTGCATATGCCCAAAAACTCATGAGAATGCCACCTCTACTACCATACCATTAAGTTGCATATTAAGCGGTGCTATCTGTGAGATAGTCACTGCCGGATCTCTACTATACCCAAGAACGCGAAACTCTTTTTTACCTGTAAATGCTTCACGTGGTGTTGATGGATCAAATGTAACATTTCGTATGATCATATTTGTATTGTTTACAGATATACTAAGTGTTTCTTCCAAATCTAAAATTACATTTGTAATCTTTCTTGGCCTTCCTGTTATTGGACCGCCGGGTGCATTTGCAAGGTCAATGGCATTAGTTGTTAACTCAGGAACAAACTTATAACCTATTTCTGCTTTTACTGAGGACTTAACAGCACTTACATCTACATTGCCACCTGATACAGTAAATGAACCTAAATACTCTGTATCATCAACAACATCTACAACTGCACCATTAGAAAAATGACTTGATACAGCAAACACACCAGCTGACCCATTAAACTCATCTGCAAAGTCCATATTCAAATCTTTGTCAAATTGCTCAAGGAAAAACTTATTTGTACCTGATCCATCATCTCTAACAGTAACAACAAACAAACTTTCATCTACAGCACATACAGAATGGTATCTACCTGTAGTTGTCCAACGCATCCAGCCAGCACGTTTCTCAGATCTTATACTATAAAAAGCAGCAATCTCTCCATTATCCATCAAAAAGAAAGCATATGCACCGGGCCTATCCAAAGAGCCTTTTACATTTGTTAGTTGCAAAGGATTAGATATTAAATGAGATGAAAGTATAGATACCATGTTTGTCGTATAAGCACCTTCAGAATCATTAAATATAAACTCTCTTACAGCAGTGCCAGTTGCTTGCACAAACAATGTTCCACCATCAAGAGATGCAGGACGTACAAAACTGCAGCCAAATGGTGTTTGCTCAGATACTTTTGCTATTGCTGCTGTAATAGGCTGATCTTGGAAAGCTGGTAAGAAGAACTCACCTTGATTGCAAAACACTTGTAAATCACGATTAGATACAAGGTGTCTGATAAAATTAGTTACACCAACTGCAACTTCAATATCAATTGCATCAGCTGTGCCACCATCACCAACATCAAAGTTAAAATATTCATCACTTACAGATGACCATATACCACTAGGCTGTGAAGGTGTGCCGCCAAACCAAAGTCTATTCTCATGAAATGTGACAGCAGCTGGGAAACCCCGAAGATCACTATACGACTGTTCAAACCATTCTGTTGTTGCTGCTGTGCTTGAAATAGTTGGTGTACCCCCGCCAGTTGCAGTCGAAGTAGCAGAGCCACCAGCCGTATATTCAAAAGTATTTTTATCTATAACAGAACTAACAGTTCTACTGCCATTCATATTACCATTGCTGATACCACCAAGAGATCCAGCACCAGCAATAGTGACTGTCACACCAGATGCTAAACCATGATTCAAATGTATCACTCGAACTTTGTTTGATCCTTGAGTGGTATTTAGAGAATCAAAATCTAGCCTTCTTTCGATAGTACCTTGAACATTTGCTGTTGCGCTTGTTCCACTAGCAACAGCTGTAATATCAACCTGTGTATCGTTAATCAAAAGACTTACACCAACATGACCTGATACAAAATATGATGAACTAGCTGTAAGTGTAATTCCATTACCTGATGTTGCAGATGGCGTTATTGTTACGCCACTTGCTTGGAAGTTATAATATGGTTGTAGTTTTTTGTTACCATCAGCATCTGTATCAAATGTAAATGTTCTAACCTCAAATGCTGTTAGACTTGTTCTTACCAACTCACGAATCATAAAATCATTATGAGCAATAAACATAAAGTCACCTGATTGTGCATAGGTAAACTCTTGTAAATTGCTATCTGTAAATGGAAGTGATGCACTTGAAGTGTCTTGTGTTATAGTTGACACCAATGAATTAAAAGATCCATCAGAATTTACACGAAACATTTCAATCTTGCCCGAACTAAATGCAGCAACATATTTTTCATCACTTGAGAATATAAAAGGCTCAAGACGAATCTTTTGGTCAACAATGGTAAAATCTGTAACAGCAAGCCTTGTTGAATCTGTTGTAGTTACCTTGCGATCACCTGTACCAAAACCATCTCTTGTGACTGTTACAACGGCTGCTCCCGGATTTGTCGATGTCAATCCAGTTACAGCATTAAGGGCGGTGAATATATTATCAGCCGTTACATCATTTGATGTATTTGCTCGAACAAAATGTTTATTGCCAACAGCTGCGCTTGGTGAAGCACTACCAGCAGTTTCAAACTCAAGTGTAATTTTTGTGCCATCACTCAATACAAAGGTAAGCTGTGTGCCAACAGCTATGTTTGCATAATCAGAAACAGTTATAGTTGCACTTGGTTGTGAGTAGCTTTGTGAAAAATTGTGAACTCTTTTAGAGCCAGGACGATT
>Ga0209348_1000788_pt1 | contig 15934 bp, 26 predicted proteins | sample ETNvirenome_2_30_FD_184065 | JGI IMG/M metagenome (GOLD analysis project Ga0209348, IMG submission 184065) | Marine viral communities from the Pacific Ocean - ETNP_2_30 (SPAdes) (version 2) | ecosystem: Environmental > Aquatic > Marine > Oceanic | place: Pacific Ocean | collected 2013-06-22 | reverse complement strand
GGCAGGTACTGTAACAAGTGCAGGAATTTTGACGGTAACAGGTGGTGGAGCTGGTACTTCAGCTGTTGGTCAGTTCGTCAGCGAAATAACCGTCATAGACTAATCTTATGAGTCATGAATACGAAGAACCTTGCCCTTGTTGTGGTTGTATCTGCCCTTGCGAGTGCCCAGACTGCAGTTGCAGTCCCCGTGGTGCCAAATTTTACACAGGGCTCGATGACCTCAAATACCACGACAACTTCCACTGTGACTGAGACAATAAATAGTATGGACTATAACACGGGCTGGCAGTATTCGGTAACGGGCTCAGGAGTAGTTGCGGATGGTGAACTAACACCAACGGGAACAGGTTCAATAAGTAATACACAAATTACATTAGATGGAGTGACTTCAACATGGAATGGTTTGAATCTAGAAGAAAGACCAAACTTCACAATGCAAACACCAGGCGGGGCCTTTCAATTCACGGAAACATATCATGGGCCAGGCCTCTCAAATCACACAATAATACAGAGACAAACCACTATCCAAAGCGTCACAGACACGACATCAACGTTTACACAATAAGTACATTAGTACTATCGTTACTTAGTCCGACGGCCGCATTTGCAGAAGTAGGAGGAATATCCGCCACAGCCAATCCAATAGCCAATTCCAGTGGCTCGGTTACGAATCAAGCTATACAAGTGCTGCAGGGGCCTTACATCACGAATACTTATGGTAATGGTATTCAGTGTCAAGGTGCCACCATGAACGTTACACCATACTTAACAGGGACGGGAAATTTTAAACGGCCGTTTGAGCACAGCTATAATGATCCAGTGTACGACATGTCAGATTTAGATGATGATGGTATATTAGACAATCCAGGTTCAATACTTTACTACGTTCCAACAAGAACAGGACAACAAGAAGTTTATAATATTTCAGGTGGTGTATCTGCTACTTGGTCACGACCATTAGATAAGGAAGCAAGAGAGAAGTGTATGGAAGCAGCACAAACACAAACAGATTTGCAAAAACAATTAACAGCAAACAAGCGATTAGACTTTGAATTGGCCCGTTTGAAAAATTGCGGGGAGCAAATGAAGGCTGGAGTGATGTTTCATCCAAAATCACCATACTACGCTGTATGTGCTGATGTCGTTTTGGTAAATCCCCCAGGGGTAGTGGCAGATCACAGTCATACACTTAAAACAATACCAGTACCAACTAATGATGCAAGTGTTTTGAAGGAAATATCAATCGGTAATCAGTAAAATCAATACCCTGCATATGATCATACTCATGTAAAAATACTCTGGCAGCAAATCCTTCTAGTTTTATTTTATGGTCAACTTTATCTTTATCTTCATACTTAACTACAATAGATTCTGATCTTTCAACTCCAATGAATAGATCTGGATAGGATAAACATCCCTCTTCCATCATAACTTTTTTTCGAGATTGTTTAATGATTCTAGGATTAAAGCAAGTTAAAATTTCATTATATTCTAGATCTCTTATCATCACAAATACTCTTTCATTAATACCTAGTTGATTTGCAGACAATCCAACTCCTTTGTGATGAATCATATTGTCTTTAAGAATCTTAGATATTTCAACACGATCTAAATTATAACTACATTTTTTAATCTTTTCATGTAATATAGGATGAGTATTAGGTGTTAGTTTTAATATCATTTCCTTACTTTTAAAGGTGGCAGACCTTTCCTCTCTCGATACTTATTAGTTTGTATTTCTGACTTAGAAAGTTCTCTAACATCTTTACCTATTTTTTTCTGAATAGTAGTCCATAATTTTTTAATTGCAGGTCTTATAATTCTTATCAACAATGGTGTTGCAGCAGCACCTGCTGTGGCCACAACTGCAAGTGCGGTCACACTTGTTGCTTGATTGACTGTGGGTAGATATTTTTGAAGTGTTGTAGTGGGTTCATATAATGTCTCACAGATCTTCTTTGTAGGATTTCCTGGATCTTGTATTAATTGATGTCCAATCACTTTTTCTTCACCAGACTGCGTGGTATCACCAACTCTCAAATTATTAGGGCCTGGACAATCTGGATCTTTTTCTACTTTAAGATCACCAGTAGAGGGAACTTCTGGTGCTTCAACTTCTGGTGGTCTGACATTTGGAACAGGTGCCTCTGTTGTTAGTATTAATTGTTCTGGTTCATAATTCATCGCATCATAAGAAGGAACCTCTGCATCACAAAGTGTCATGGCTTGATCTGGATCATTCTCTACAAAATTTCGATCAATTGGTAATCCATTGTTATGATATTGATTATCTCTGTGCATCTTTACACAACCAGGTATATTCACAATTGGATTACCGATGTTTATTACAACAGGTGGAACCAAATGATCAACATTAGGTTGACGACTCATCCAATGTGGAATTTTGACATCTCTTACAGTTACATTTTCAATACGAATTTCACTCATAACTATCTCCGAATAATAACTACATCTCCACCGTCATCGTCATCGTCTTCATCCTCCATACTAAAGACCAGTAACTCTTCACCGTTTTTAACATCCTCCATTTCTGGATGAATGTTACTTCTCTCTTTTGATCTATTCAACTGAAGTAAAGTTGAATTCATCATAGCGTACATATATGCAAAAGTTGTTCCTGCAACAATTGCAAAACAAATGAAGTATATAAGGACGCTGATGTCGTTCATTTTTTAACAGTTCCTGTTGTATCGGGTAGTGCTATTTTAATTTGTCTGTAAACCTCACCTTTAATTTCATCTTTTAACCACTTTCTGTTTTCGTTAAATCTTTTTTCAGCATTTAACCACACATATGAAGTGATACCAATAATAAAAAGATTAAGTGCTACTGATGCACCGATACCAATTTTAATTAAAATTTTCATTTGATTCTATCAATTAGTTCAGACTCGTCGATTGCTTCTCGAATTATTCTCTTTAATTGTTTTGCTTGTTTCTGATTGATAGATCCAAATTTATTGTCTATCCATTTCTTACCATACCAAAATGCAAATAGAACTGCGAGTAAAGTAAAACCTTCACCCCATGATAAGTTCCATGCCCATTGAAAAAACTCCCACATAATTAACCTTCGTTTAATGTACCAAATGATCTACGAATCTCTCTGAGTTCCTCAAAATTCTTTTGCTTTGTGCCACCATCATATGCCCATGCATATCCTTCGGTGATCATTTGTTCGTTGAGCGATACATCATCATCGCCAACGTATAACCAACCAAGCAACCTGCCATACTTACCAACCCCACCTTGAAGTTCAGTTCGTATAATGAGTTCATCATCTCCATCAATCGTATCCTCCAAATTTTTTTTCATCCAGTTTGTAGCATCAATACCTAATGCTTTTTCTTCTAAATCTCTCGTCCTCTTTTCAGGAGTATCAACTCCAGCTATACGAACCCTTTCTTTTTTAATAAGATCGAATCCTAGATCTATTGATACATCGATGGTGTCACCATCAACTACTCTATCAATCGATACGACTCGGAAGTTATAACAACTCTTCCGACTTGGTGGAACCATTGCTCCCATTTTTTTATACTCTATAAGTATATTATATATGTCTTATATTACTCAGTTCCAGCTTCTGGGATGTGAGGTCGGTCAGGATTATTAGTTGAATCGAAATCAAATGGATCAGAACTACGCCAATCAGAACTTGACAAAATTTCTATAATCTGTGTATGATTATATGGGCCTGAATATGTGCTAAGACCTGACACAGATGATGGTGTTGTATCACCATCCCATTTAACAAAAACTTTTGTGCCATCCAAAGATTTTCTTAAGGTATTTACTGAATACTCACATACTTCTTCAAAATTAATTTTTGATACTTCTGAGTAATCAAATATAACCCAGTGTCTATTTTCAAATCTCATTTTTTTATTTTATATAGGAGTTAAACCAAATTTTGCTGCGTCTGCGTTATAATTTCTTTTTACTTCATTTGCTGTTAATGCCTTACCATTATACATTCTAAGTATGGACATCTGACCGTCCCAACACCAATCATAATACCACGGTGTGCCAACAAATACACCTCTCCAACCACCATCATGTGGAGCAAGGTTATTCCAACCTGTATATGGGTTAGTTGAATAAGATCCTGGTGGTAGTGCACCATTCCAATATACAACACTCCTACAGTATGGAAAATTGTCTGGATCCATTTTTCTAAATGACCAAACATAATGATGCCATACATCTTTGGCAAATGTATCAAGACTATTTGTCGTAGTTATATAAGTTCTATGCCATGCGTTAGATGCATTTCTCCAAAGCATTCCTTGATATCTGTTACTTTCAAATCCAAATAAAAAAGATCTTTGATCATTATTACTGTAAGACCATCTTGCTAATGGATATCGAGAAGTATTATATAAATTAATGTCAGATCTTACCCAATATTCAATTGTAAAATCACCTTGTACACCATTATGAGCATCATTCAAATCCCAATCTGAACCTTCATCTCCATCATCAGCATACCCATAATCATTAGTCCCATCAAAATCCCAGTATGATACAGTTCTACCATCAAGAGTTGCTCGATAATTATAAGATGGTGCATTTGGACAATATAATCTATAATTATTCGTACCAGCTTGCGGCCCCTTCACTTGATTATACATGTAAGTGCCAGAATGACCAATCTCACCATTATCAGCATCAACCCAAAAACGTAAATTTTCGGTTACGATGGGAAGTGCATTCTTTTGTGATATTGCTCCTCCTACAGAAGGGACTGAGGATAGTGGTGACATATTTAAGTAAAGTTAACTTTATTAGCAAATACTAGATATGTGGCATCTGCAGTTTTTATGATTTGGTATGTGTATACATCATATCCACTAGAACCACCACCAGGAGGTGCTCCACCTATCCACTGTTCAGTCACTGCAGATCCATCTATTGTTAATTGTTCGTAAGAATCATTAGTATTATCAGTTACGGATATTATTGTAACTGTAACAGAATCTCCGACACTTAATTTTGAATTTAATGTGGTTGAACTGTTAAAACGTATATTAGGAGTTGCATCTGCAGTTTCTGTGGTTGAGAAATAATGAACTAGACCATCTTCAAGATCAATATCAGTAGCTGCACTTAATTTATTTGCAACTATGTTTATTGTCTCTTTGGACATTCCATTAAGAAATAGTTGTCCATTAATTGTTGTAATGCCAGTATACTGTATGCCAGTTAGAGCAGCACCACTGATCGCTGGAAGTGCACCAGTAAGTTGTGAGGATGACAGATTCGTTAAGTTTGCAGCATTAATTACTGGTAACTGACCAGTTAAGTTTGCAGCAGGTAAAGATGTCAATCCGACACCAGAACCACTAAATGATGCTGCGGTTACAATTCCAGTAAGATTTAATGATTGTGAAACAGAAACGATACCTGATTGAACTGTTAAGTTGGGATCGTTATAAATTTGAACTATACCTCTAGAAGCTTTAGTTGCAGCATTAATTCCATTAAATGTGACTACTCCAACTACTCTACCTTCTGAGTTGAAATTTATATCGCTAATAAATCTAGATGCAGGTGGTGATGCTTGTGGTGATACTATAATCTGTCCTCTCATATTAACACGATTACCATTCTGATAGTAATAAGTACCTGCAACAGTGGGAGACCAAGTAATATTAGTACTAGAAGATCCATTATTAGTTGCTAGTGGATTGGTATCTGGAGAGACACCAACCTGATTTGCAGTTCCAGTTCCTGCTGCTGTTTTAATAAATGTTCCACCTGCAGCATTATTAAGAGTTGCTTCAGTGGCAAGATCTAATATTAATGTATCACCTACATTAATATTAATGTCAATATCAGCACCACTGATATTACCATCTCTACTAGTTGATCCACTATCCACACTATAATGATCCCAGTACAAATTATAACGAGCAGCAAGTATAACAGTAAATGTCTGATTCTGAGGATAACCTGGATTTACTACTGACTTGGAATTAGTTAATGCTGGTAAAGCAGTAAGACTTGCACCACTACCTACAAACCTTGTCGCAGTGATGACACCAACACCAAATATTCCTTTAGAATTAAGATCTAAATATCCACCTAATTCTGGTGTTCCATCTTCAACAACATTAGCAATACCACTTCCAGCAGTCGAACCATCTTCAACATTAAGTAGTGTTCTTATTTGTGTTGGTGTAAGTTCTTCTACACTACCAGCACCACCTGACACTCTACCTAATACTATACTATTGGCAGATGTTGCAACATCTCCTGAAGCAAGTGAACCATCAAATGTAGTTGCAGTTACTATACCAGTAAGATTGACATTACCAGTTCCAGTAATGTGCTTCCCATTAACATCTAAATTCCCACCCAACTGCGGTGATGTATCAGAAACTAAATCTGTATCAATACCAGTCAAGTTTGCACCACTACCACTAAATGATGTTGCAGTTATAATTCCAGTAGTATTGACGTCTCCATTAGTTCCTATACCAGCACCAGATAAACCTGATCCGTCTCCAACAAATGAAGTTGCAGTTATAACTCCACTAAGATTGACATTACCAGTTCCAGTAATATTTTTCCCATTAACATCTAAATTACCACCAAGTTGTGGCGTTGTATCATCAGAAAGTTCATTTAATGTAGAAGTTGCATGACTTATAATTCTAATAACTCCGCCCATATTACCATGAGCAGTACATTGATAATATAAAGTAGATGGAGCATCAAACTGAACATCCCATATAAGAGTTCCATTACTTACATCATTATTTGTTATTCCATCATTATAAATTGTTCCTGTCGAACCATTCGCTGTGCTTTGTATCCTGAAAGGATGAGCACCCATATTGTTAGTAAATTTATATTTCTCTCCTCTCATCAAATATATTGTAGGATCATTCTCAGCACCAGTTAGTCCAGGACCAGTAAATGTATAGTTATTAATACCATCAGCACCTAAAATCCATTCTGCGGTATATGATGAAATTCCTGTTGCATTACCAGTTAAATTTCCAGTAAAATTTGTGGCAGTTACAACACCAATAAAACTAGCGTTACCATCTGTAGTAACTGTTGCGACACCAGCAGCTGTTGGACCAACATGAATTCCAGATCGAGCAGTAACTAATCCAACCGAATCTATGTTTGTTACATCCTCATATGTTAATGTTTGAGCAACTGATACATTCTGAGCAGTTATTTGATCGACAACAATACTTGGTGTTCCCGTTAATCCTGTTGCATTACCAGTTAAATTTCCATCAAAACCTGTTGCAGTTAAAGTACCTGATGACGGGTTGTATGCTATCCCATCAACACTATCTGTTTGTAATTGAGATGTGCCAGTAGCAGCAGTTAAGAAAGGAACACGATAAAGAGCATCTGTTGCATTATTAGAAACAGCAGTTATATTAGTTGCGACAGTAGCAGTGCTTATAGTTCCACTAAAAGATGTTGCAGTTATAATACCTACGCTTAAATTTTTAGTGCTAGAATTTCCTCTTCCTAATACAGTGTCTAATGTATCTGATTCTGTTGTAAGGAATGTTGAACTAGTAATTGAACCATCTGCCATCAAAAATTGACCACTGGTTCCACCATATCTTGAGAATGATGTTGCAGTTATAACTCCAGCAGTAGAACTAATGGTTATACCAGTACCAATCTTTACATCACCAGTAACATTAAGACTAGTTGTATTCTCACTAAAAGAATCAATTCCAACCTTTAATGTTTTAAATTTATTACTTAGGTACTTTGCCATTTTAATTCAATGTCTCCAAAACACTTCCGACAAATTTAACATCTGTTGCACTACTTGCTGATAACACAATTACATCCCCACTTTCAAGAACTAGTTTACCTGAAAGTAAATTGGCAGTATCACTCGCTTCTATGGGAAAAGTTTTTACAACTTCAGTTGTTACACTGTCTCGTTTATGTGAAAATGATACTGTTTGTGTGCTTGATCCAACGTTTGTGGCAGACGCTAAAAGAACAACACCAGAGTATCCAACTGGTGCAGTGTATATGCCAACTGGACTAGAAGCAACTACATTTGTAATTGTTTTAAATACGTTTTGTGCCAATGCCATCTTAATCTCCTCCTAAAGCTAAAATAAATGGTGTCATTGTTGAAAATAAACTCTTGGTATATGAATCACCAGTAACAGTTCCCGCCTGTTGATTGATTACAACACCATCTCCAATTCTAAAATTACCTGCCTGATCTGTACTAGTGAATATTGTTAATCCACCATTCCGATCATCAATTTCATTTGCTTGGATTGCAACTCCTCCCCTTGAAGGAAGAGAGTTTATTAAATCAGTTCCTGATCCTATGTATTCAAAAGAATGACTTGATGCCAGTATTCTACTTTGTTTAAAGAATGGAACTGTTGAACCAACACCAACTGCAAAAGGAACATTTTCAGTAAAACTAACTGTCGATATTCCTGCTGAAATAGGAGTTGATTTTTCTACTACAAAATATTGAGGAGTCATCACTGCTGTTGCAGCAGCAGAAGATCCCCCACCACCTGAAAAAGAAATGGAAGGTATTGATGTATATCCTCTTCCCTCAGAAACAATTGTTATCTCCGACACTGATCCATTTTCAATTGTTGCAATAGCAGTTGCAGGAATACCCCAAGATTCTGATGGTGATGCAATAGTTACTGTTGGTGCTGAAGTATATCCAGATCCTCCATTTGATATAGTTATTTTTCCTACTAAATTATATAATGTGTTAAAATAAACAACCTGACCATCAAAAGGTCTTACAACTTTTGTTTTTGCTGTTCCACCAGAGACATACGTATGTGCTAAAGTAGATATTCCAACATGTGTAGTAAATTTATTTGCTGCAGGAATAGATTTAACTTCAAATACGTATCCAACATCACCATCAGGATATGTTTTAGAACCGTAAGCACAAGTCAGTCCAATACCAGCAAGTGTGACTCCCATACCAACTGCGAAATTATGATTTGCTGATGTTGTTACTGTAGTTAATCCTGTTGTATGATCATATTCAAAATTAGAAACATTAAATGTAGGAACTGATAAATTTAATTTAAACTCAAAGGAATTTGCAGATGCTGCTTCAGTAACAATGCCTGTGTATTTTCTAGGACCAACTCCATCAGATACTAAACCAAAATTACCGAATGAAGAGTTTGAGTTTGTCAAATCACACTGTCCACCAGAACCTGTAAAAATTGATATATCTGGATTGATTGTAAATACGGAAACTAACTGACCATATCCTTCATTTGTAATTGATACTCCAATACCATTTGCATTATATTGAGTGTAAGAATCTGTAACCATGCTTTTATATGGTCCTATAACATGATTCCCATCAATCTTCATACCAATACTGTTATTAATAAAATTAGTACAGTTACGAATATAAGGTGATTGTGTAGAATATCTTGGTTTACTTGGATTAAAAGCAATAACTGCCTTACCTGAATTTAAAGATCCAGTGAAAGATATATCACTTATATAATCTCCAGGAGAAACATAAATTAAATCTTGAGTTGCATTTTGTGGAGTGACTGATACTTCTCTTAAACTATCCCCTATGATACTAACTTGAGAGGGAAGTTCTATTGGATTATTTTCAACATAATTTCCTGCACTTACTTTTATAACTGAACTTGCTGATGCTATTTCTACTGCTGCTTTTATAGTTGCTTTCGCTTTAGTAATTTGTAAACCAGAATTTGAATCATTGCCATCTTTAGTAACATAAATTATATTTTTAACTGATGCACCAACTCCAACAAGACCTGTTCCATCTCCACTAAAAGATGCTGCTGTTACTATACCAGCATTTACTATATTTCTACTATCATCAATGATAGTAGATCCAGATATTTTAATTGCCATCTACCGTCCTCGTGTTTCCACTGGGTAATTTTAATTATTTAGTTGATCTTTAAGTTCGTCTATTTGTTGCTGTTGATTCTTTACACACTCTATAAGAAGTCCAACCAATCCATTATAGTTAACAGTTTTAGGATCATCACCACTTACAAGTTCTGGTAAAGTATTTTTTAAATCATCAGCAATAACTCCGAGTGACGGTCTATTATCAGATTTCCAATTAAATGATACACCTTCAATAGTCATGATCTTTGACATTGGATCTTCAATTTGTTTAATATTTTTCTTTAACTTAACGTCAGATGTAGAATTGAAATCTGTTGCGGTCACCGTTCCATCTACATCTAATTTTGCTTGAGGATTCGTGGTTCCGATACCAACATCTCCAATAAAATATCCACCACCAGAAGATTTTAAAAAACCAATTTGGATTGCTGAATTTCCTACTTGTTTTGCTGTTCCATCAGAAACAAAATTCCAAGTTCCATTTGTTCCGTAATCGTGTGGAGTATCACCATGCCAAATATGATCTATGTTATTGATACCACCATCATTAGAAATCAACATACTATTTTGGAAATTAATATCTCCTCTAACATCTAATTTTGCTTGTGGATTTTGACTTCCGATGCCAATATTACCAGAAACATCTAAACTTGTAGCATTCACAACTCCAAGAGTTGAAATGCCACTAATAGATAAAGCAGTTCCAACTATACTTGATGCTAATACTGATCCTCCTGTAAATTCTCCATGAACAGAACTGAATATTCTCTGTGCTGTTATAATACCAGTTACATTAATTGATGCGTTACCAGTAATATTACCAGAAAATTGAGAAGCAGTCACAACTCCAACAACAATTCCTTTGTTTGTAGTGTTACCGATATCTAAAACTTCATCTAAAGATTGTCCACCTGCTGCTGTAGTTCCTACAAACTTTTTACTAGCAGCATCATATTTTAGAACTCTATTATTAACAAGAGCAGTGCTTCTATCAATATCATCTAAAAACTCTAAACGAGTCTCACCACCTCCACCTAAAGTGGAAATTTGTTGTTGTATTCTATTAATGAATAATTGATAGTGTTCTGATAATTGATCAAAGGTAACAAATTTTTGATCTAAAGGAGTAAGTGGATCCTGATTTTTTGTACTTGGTGGTTCATTAAGTAAACCTTCACTTAAAACTTTTTTCTTTTCTTTCTTAAAGTCGGTGATTAAATTTTCTAGATAATTTATTTTTTTATCTAAACTATCTTTTTTATTTTTAATTTCATCAAGATTTAATTCTTCAGATAAAGATAGGATATCATTTTTTATATTTTCAAAATTTTTATTCTGTTTGTTTAGATATGATTGATTCTTACTAATTGTTTCTTTTAATGTTTCTTCTATGTCTAAACAAACTTCATCTTTAAAATCTTTTATCTTTCCTTCAAAACGAAGTTCAGATGTAGAAACTGCCTTTTTTAACTTAGGTGCCTCATCTGTTATAAAAAGATTAATAGATTCTGATATATCATTTACATTTTTTTTGAGATTATAAACACTTTTTTGAGTTTCTGTTTCTATTTTCTCTCTAAGTTCTTCAATACTTTCATTTACTAGAAAAGAACAAGCAACCATAGCATGATCTAATTCTTCTTTGTTAATATAATTTTCTAATTCCGATTCTATTCCTTTTACAGTATCTGATAAGGCATTGAATTTATTAATATTATCCTTATAAGAATCAAAAGCATTAGAAAAAGATCTCATCTCAGGAGTTTCAACCAACTTTTCAATTGGTTTATTAAATGTAGTAATCTTTTTCTCTCTATGAAAAAAATCTTGTGGTTTTTTTAGAGTCACTCTTTTATTAGTTATAAAGTAAATACTGTTCTATAGCATTATTTATAGCATCAGAAGGTAGGGTTGCATTCCTTTCGATTTGACCTTTTCTTACATTTCTTTGAAACATTAACTGTAAACTCTGCCAGTGATGTGGATTTGTTATATCAATCTCTCCTTTTGGTTCTTCTCTTCTTAAAAATATTAAATCTTTTTCATCAGGACAATTAGCAGGTGATCCATCCAAAGGTAGACTACATGCATGTGCTGGTGGTGTTACTGGTGCTTCTCCACACATTGTTATAAAGAACAATGGTATTAATAATACTAACTTATTCATAAGACTTGTATGACTCCATTACAATCAGGGATATCCTGCATTATTTTATTTTCAATACCCATTTTTAAAGTTTGAGCACTCATTGCACAACTTGTACATGCACCACCCAATCTAACTTTCACATAGTTTGTTTCTTCTTCTATCTCTACAAACTCTACAAACCCACCATCTGCTTCTATGTAAGGAACGATTTCAGATAAAGATTTGGTTACGTTACTTTCAGTTAGTTCCACTTACTTTTTAAAATACTTGTTTATCATATCAATCTGATCTTGATACTTAGCAATCATATCTAACTCTTGTTCGATTGCTTCTATAATATTAGAGTGTTCTCCAATACCTGCAGGATTCGTCAAGTAAACTTCTACATTTGCTACATGCTTCTGGATGTCTCCTTGTGCGTGTGCTAGTAATGCCTTAATCAGTTGTTCTCTCATAAATTTTAATAGGTCTCATAGTATGTATCATCAAAAAGATGCCTCTTCAATTGCAGGTACTCTTATATCTTCAACCACTGAATAAGTTAGATCTTCTCTCCAATAGGAGTAATATATCTTACTCCATATAAGATCAAACTCTTCTTGATTAAGGTTCTTAAATAAACATTTATCTTCTAAGTAGATGTGATAAGATTTCATGTGATCATTAACATTGCGTGTTTTAATTCTTTTGCGTGTGCAAGTTCATCTTCTGCAATTTCTGCAATCTTAGTATCCTCTGGATGCCATGCACTATACTTTGTATAAGTTTCAAATGCATGTTTCTCAATTTTCATATTGATATCATATGCATCTATTGGATCAATGAGGTAGTAAGTAACCATAATCCAATAATAAAGAAGAACCAAGTGTTTAGCGAGGAATCTGTCGATCCAAAACTGATTGCCTCCACGAGTTTCCATCTCTTCCAAATGTTCTGTTTCATTTAATGCCTGATAGAAATGTTCCTTCATCAAGTATATATGATCTTCTCCTCTTAATCCAAGAGACTCTCTAAAATGTAAGACGCTGATAAACGAGAAGTATGGTGCTCTTGCGATTACTTCGAGAACCCAGAACCTCTGGAAGTCTCTACCTCTGTAGAGAAAGTCGAGGATATAGATTGTAGTATCTAAAACTGTTGTGTTAAATTTTTTCATACAAGTATAGGATGTGTCCAAGCATATTGTGGGTAGAACCACAGTGCTGTGCCTATGGTTGTAAATATGATCAAGGTGGATCTTATGGGTAAGTTTTTCATTTAATCCTCCTTGATACAATACTCACAAGAAAGAGGACTTGCCTTCATATAGGGCAAATCCTCTCTTGCTTGTTTTATTGCGTTGTATGCGTCATCTGCGTACTCGCAGATTTCGTAATGATTGTTTTGTAGGTCATGATAACCTATGACGTAATGGGACATGATAGTTTCAACTCCAGTACATTATTATTTAGTATAGCATACTAGGTATAATTACGCATCAATGTGTGGACTTCCTAACTTACTGGTATGACTTTAATAACACCAGGAAAATTGTCTTCCAAATGCTGTTCGATAAAGAAGTTCATGTCTCTTTTATTTGATCTATATGTGATTACAGGACCCATTAATTCTCTAGGATTAGAAAGATAATTATAATCAATATCTACAAACTCAGCGGTTACTCCATTATCTCCTAAGTAACTTTTTATTTCTTGTAGTGATAGTTCAACATTAGATGCTGTTAGTTTCATAATAGTATTGCTCCAATAATAAAACCTTTAGCAAATGAAATGCAGAGCATTTTGTAGTCAGATAGTTTAAATTTATCTTGAAATCTTTTAATAAGTTTCTTATCCCACTCTACGAATGTATCGAAGGATTTTTTAATATTAAGATTGTACATGCTCCTCCTTCTCTTTTTTTAAGAATGCAAGTTTGATTCCTTTAAAATCTAAAACTATTTTCTTTGCCTCTGTCATTTCTTCATGATAAAAAACAATTGGTTGTTCGTGTAGTCCAGAGTCTCCACTCATACTTGATACCTCCTATGTATTATTTTATAAGTTTAATATCTTCTTTAGATTTACCTAACAGTTTTTATTTAAGTCTTCTGCCATACTACCACCTATCTCTGCACCTTGATTACCACTAAACATAGTTACCCAACCAGCAGCAACCCAACCAACAAAGGGAATACCAGAGAGAGCAGGAGCAGCACTAGCACCAATACTGGAACCCACAAGTCTTCCTGTTCCTTCTGCACCTCCGATTGCTTTGATACATGCTTCGGACTTTCCGTTTGTTGAGATTTCTGTTGTGGTTGATTTATTGTGTACTGCACCGTCCATTGTGTACTGTTCAGTGACTTTTTCAATGTTGTTAGCCAACCCAAGAAACCCACCTTTCTTCTTTATATCCCGTTCCACATGCATAATTTTAGGATCGTTTGCTTTATAACTTATTTTATATCCTTCATGTCCGACTTCTGCCTCATATGATGTATAAGGACCAACTGGTAAGTTGATACTTGGCAATTTACTTTGACGATTTGATAAAGAACCTATCATACCAATGTGAGATAATCCAATGAGTCCACCCAACCCTAGAGCGAACCATTTAGTAAAACTTATTTTTTTCTTAGGTTTTACTTCTGTTCCAAACATTGCCTCGTCCTGATCCATTATCCTTTCTTAGGAGTGCTACTAGGTGCAATGACCATTGGTGCTTGCTCTAATCTTATTGTTTGAGCAGGTGCTGTTTGAGTTGCTTTCTCTATAAGCATCTCCATATCCTTCTTGGATATGTTTGCACTACCACCACCAGGTAATGGTTTCTTTTTCCTTTGCCCCGCTTCGACCCCAAAAGTGGCCAAAACTCCTGTGAAGACCGAAGCTATGAAAGTTGGATCAATATTATCCTGTTTTGATAAACCAGGAAATTGAACGTAATTTAATGTCAATATTCCCCCAGCCCATATGAGAATCCCAAGTCTTACAAAAGTACTTAGGATCGCCATCTGTTCTTCTTTATCATCCACTGCTTCTTTTAGTTTGCCTAGAGGACCTTTAGGTTTTACTTCTTCTTTCTTAACTGCTTCTGCCATTTCATTGCTTGGGTCATGCAGCCCTATTTAGAAGATTAAGTTTTCTAGAAAGGAATTACTGGACCTGAAGGTAGTGGTGAGGAAGGTGGTGCTAAAGGACTTCCCATATCTGGAACAATACCTCCTCCACTTAGACCTTCAAGTGCTCCTGTGCCAAGACCTCCTGGTATGACTGATTCCATTACTTTGCTTTTGACGTTCTCGATAATCGCATCCTTGCGTATGAATACGTAACCAGCAACACCAACAACGGTGAGAGATATAACCCCACTTGCAATAGCGATTCCATTTACTATTTTCTGTAACATAATTCTATTTACTTAGGTTTACTATAGTATGCTTCATAATATTTTATAAGACCAGCAGTTGATACCTGCTTGCTTACCCAATCATCGGCACATTCATAGATTGACCTGTTGTCATCAAATTTTTTCAACAGAATTGATAATGAATCTTTTCTAAGTTTCATTTTTTGTTCTGAGTAATCAGTCATAATATTAGGTCAATGTATTTATTGTAGCACTATCTATATTCTTTGTCAACTCTATAATTCTACTTGTCGGCACACCAAATACTCTCTTGCAGTTTTACATGAGAATGCTTTATCTTTGTTGAGTCTTGCCAATAAAACTGTAATTGAGATAAGTTGGATTACTATAACAAGTGGTAATCCAACTTTAACAAGTGTTTTTACTTTACGATTCATTATAATGTTACGATATCATAATTATATATCACCAATCATCTTCCATCTCTATTTGCTGTGCAGGACAAGGTGGTGCTGTTC
>Ga0209348_1000787_pt1 | contig 15936 bp, 18 predicted proteins | sample ETNvirenome_2_30_FD_184065 | JGI IMG/M metagenome (GOLD analysis project Ga0209348, IMG submission 184065) | Marine viral communities from the Pacific Ocean - ETNP_2_30 (SPAdes) (version 2) | ecosystem: Environmental > Aquatic > Marine > Oceanic | place: Pacific Ocean | collected 2013-06-22 | reverse complement strand
CTATTTCTTAATAGTATTAAGTAGCAAAGTAGTAAAAAGCCTCATCAATTATTGGTGGGGTTTTTTCTTTACGCTACAATAAAACTAAAATTACTTTCTTATCGTGGCAGCCACTATAAATGCAACTATAAAAGATGCTAATGCAAATAGCTATGTCACTTTGACAGAAGCTAATAGTTATTTTGAAACCGTACCAGATTCGAGTACTTGGACTAATAAAACAGATGATCAAAAGAATCGAGCATTAATATCAGCAACTAGATGGATTGATAGTTTTGTATTTTATGGAGACAGATGTGATGATGGTCAGGCACTTAAATTTCCTAGAAATAATTACCAGGTGGATGGTGTTGAGTTGGCTTGCTCTACTATTCCATTGAATATTAAATATGCACAATATGAATTAGCTAGAGCTTTGGCAAATGATACCGATGCAATAACAGGAACTACAGGTAAAGATGGTAACTTTGAAGAAGTAAAGTTAGGAGATATACAGGTTAAATACAATACTGATAGTCAGGGAACAGGATCTATAAATAATATTTTAGACGTTTATCCTTGGTTACAAAGTTATTTAGGTGCTTATATACTTGGTGGAGCTGGTAGTTTTCAGATGAGGGTGGTTAGAGGATAATGGCAGGACAACTTGACTCACTATTAAAAAGCGTTGCAAAAGATATAGTTGCAACTTTGGGAGATTCTCTCGATACAACGATTACTTATGTAAAGAAAGGAATTTCAAGTTATAACGTAGATAAAGGAGAGCAAGTTACTGTAGATACAACTTATTCAGATATAAAAGTACCGATTGAATTTATCAAGTCTGAAGATGATGAAGGTAGAGAAATAAGACAAGCAAAGTTATATATTACTCCCGATTTGATTGGTGATAATCAAGTAGATTTCGATGACGAGATTCAACTGACATATGCGGGAGAAACAAGAACTGCACAGATTTACGATATAGACACTAGAAGAGGTGGACAGGTTTATCTATTTACAATCTTGGTGCGATTCTGATGGCTAATAAAGACTTATCAAAAAGTGATCCAGTTGGTGATATTGAAGCTCAAATGAATCGAGACTTTAATACTGTTATTAGAAAAGCATATAATAGTTTATCAACAAAAACTCATAGCCCTGTAAGAACAGGATTTTTTGCATCTAGTTGGAAGGTTGATACAAAAGCTGTTGCTGCGACAGATAATATTTTAGATCACCAACCTTGGGCTGGTATGAAAAGAGAAGAATCTGCTGCTTTTTTTCAACGCAGACCTTTTTCACACACTCCTAAAATTCAAAAAAGGCATGAAATAAATAAACAATATAATATAAAAAGACCTGTTTATATTGGAAATACTGTTAAATATGCTGCTTATGCCTTAGAAGGAGGAAAAATTCAAAATTTTATACAAGGACGTTTAGGTAAAATCATTAGAGAAACAATGACAGAGAAGAAAGGTAAATTATTTGTAGCATCAAGACAGATGCAAGGTTTTGGATCTTCTAAAGGAGGCGTAGGTTATTCTGAAATTAACTTCAAGGAGTATTAATGACTTTAGTTAAAACAAGAGCAGCATTTGAAAAGGCAGTAACAGATGCGGTAGCAGACGTAGATCCTACTATTTCTATGGTTTATGACAATGTTACTTTTACTAAATCAGGTAAAACTAAAAAGTATGTAGTAATGTTAATAAATTACAATCAAGCTACGATTCAAAATCAAGGTGCATCTTCAGATTTTTATTCTGGTGTTATTCAATGTAATATATACGTCCCAAAAAGTAAGGGTACAAGCCAATTATCAGAGATAGCAGAGGCAGTGATTGATGGTTTAACTTCTGTAAATGCTTCGGGATATACAGATACTTTTAGTGTAAAACCAAGAGTACAGGATATAAATGGTCCTACAATGCTTGAAATTGAGGACAGAAGTCATTTTGTTGGGATAATATCTTGCCAATTCTCAGCTAATGCCTAGTATAATAAAGTAGCAGTACTTATTTTATGACTAGAGCAGTTGACCTTTTGAGGAACAAATTTGGAGTTTCTCAACTTTACAAACATGATGTAATAAAAGATGGAGAAGTTCAATTAAGTGTTTATTGGCACCCTTTGACTATTGCAGAGAGAGAAGCTATCTCTAAGAAAACAGGCACAGACGATACTAATGATTATGCTTTGCAGATGATGATTGAAAAAGCATTAGACGAAGAAGGTAAAAGACTTTTTCAAGATGGAGATAAGGCTTCATTAAGAAGAGAAGTTTCAGCATCTATTCTTGAAGAAATACAAATAGCGATGATTACGGTGGGAACTGATAAGGAGGTTAAAGAGGCTAAAGCCGATTTGAAAAGCAAATAAAGATTGGCAATTTATCTATGGTTTAGCAAAGCAGTTACATAAAACTGTAGCTGAATTATGTGAAACTCTTACTATCGAAGAGATGATGGGTTGGGCTGCTTATGCAGAGATTGAAAATGATGAATATAAAAAACAACAAGAACAAGCACAAAGAAATAGTGCTTTAAAAGGTAGAAGAAGGTAGAATAGAAATAATTTTATTATTCAGATAGAAAAGTGGCAGCAGGTTATGACGTAAATCTGAATATAGCTCTTAAAAATTCTAGAAAATTAATTGATCTTCGTAGACAATTAAGAGGAGCAACAAAAGAGATTGCAGATTTTAATAAAAAAGCTAGAGAGCAAAACCAAGTTTTACCAGTATCTATAAACAGTTTTAATAAGCAACTTACTAGAGCTAGAAGATTATTAGACAGGGCAGCAGTTGGCACGGCTAGTTTTAACAGAGCAGCCAGAGCATTAGTAAACGTAGAAAGAGAACATAATAATCAGTTAATGGCGAAGGAAAAACTTTTAAACAAGTTAAGACTACGCCAAACCTTAAAAGCGGGTGGTGCAGTTACAGCAGCAGATTTTAGTGGTGCTAGAACAAAAGCTATCCCGACTAATCCAATTAAAGATACTGGATTTTTAGATTTTAGTAGGGCTGCTGACAAAATAACTAATATTGGAAAAGATACAAAAAAAATAGCTGTATCAACTAAAAAATCATCACAAATATTATCTCAACAAGCTACAGCAGCAGTATTTAAAGATTTACCTTTTGGTGTTAGAGGTGGACAGATAGGGCCAGCTACTCCTTTAACTCGTGCAGAAAGAATGGGTTTTGGTAGAAGAGCGTCACCTAGCGGACCCTTTGCAATGCAAGGTGGTGCGATGGGTAGAGTTAAAGGCGGTGTTGGTAGTGCATTGATTGGTGGAGGTTTTCCTGCTTTATTTGGAGCTGGTGGTTTAAGTTCTATTCTTGGTGGTTTAGCTGGTGGTATTGGAGGAGCACTCGCACCAGGTGGTGGTTTTGCTGCTTCTATCTTTGCTACTGCTATTGCTGCTGAGATTGAAAAAGTAAGGCAATTTAGAAAAGCAGTAAGAACTCTAAATGAGGATCTTAAAAACGCAGGAGCCGTGACTCAAATTTCAAGGAAAGAAATAAAACAATTAGGAAGAGATTTAGATATTACAAAAGAAGAAGCTACTGCTTTAGTAGCACAATTTAGTAAATTTGCAGATGTAGGTGGATTGAACTTAGCAAGATTATTTGGAAGTAGAGATTTATTTGATGCAACTGTTGGTTTAAATGATTTTTCAAGTACTCTTACAAGAATCCAACAACTAAGTGAAAACTTAACATTAGGCCAAGAGTTCGAGGCATATAAAATATTAAGTGAAGAGGGATCTGAAGCTGCAAATGATTTTATAGTTAATTCTTTGTTGGCAGCAAAACAAGCAGATGTATTTTCAGATAGATTTGAAGAAGATTTAAAACGAGTAAAAAATTTAGAACAAGTTGCAGGATTTTTAAGATTTGATGGTGTTAATCCTTTTGCAGATATAACTACGTTTAGTACAGAATTTCAGAGTGTTATAACTCAGTTTGCAAAAGAAAATGCTGAGATTCAAGCAATTTTAAACGATACAAGTAAGCCTTTAGCACAGAGGTTAAAAGAAATAGATGCAATTTTAATACCAATGATTCAAGATACAGATTTATTGAAAGAAGCCTTAAGCAAATTACCTCCTGAGTTTGATTTAAGTACAGAAAAAGCAAAACAATTAGTTGATGCTCTTAGTGCAAATGTAGAGAATTTAATGTTTTTAGAGGAATTTGAAGCACCTACCGAAGAGTTAGAAAAACTATCAAAGTTTCAACGGGTAATTATTGACGTAAGTAAAGAGATGAAACTCAGCTTCCAAGATTCTTTTAAAGGAATTGTTAGAGGAACAATGAGTGTTACCGATGCGTTTAGAAATATGTTGAATAGAATTGGAGATTATTTCTTAGACCTTGCCGCACAAGTTATGGCTTTAGGCATACAAAAATCTTTCTTAGGCTTGTTTCAAAATATGTTTAATATTCAAATGCCATCTATTAGTGGCATGGCAGAAGGAGGACGAGTTACGGGTGGTAAGCCATATATAGTTGGAGAACGAGGGCCAGAATTATTTAGCCCAGGAGTAAGTGGTAATATTACACCGAATCATGCTTTAGGTGGCTCGACAACTGTTGTAGTGAATGTAGATGCTTCTGGTTCTTCTGTTCAAGGAGATGAAGAGCAAGGTAGAGAACTTGGTCGTCTTATATCAGTTGCAGTACAATCTGAGATAATAGAGCAACAAAGACCAGGAGGACTACTCGCATAATGGCTAACTTTCCTTCAATCCAACCTAGATACGGACAACAAAAAAGATCTGCACCATTAACCCGTACTGTTCGTTTCGCTGATGGTTATGAACATAGACTTTTATTTGGTCTTGCACAGCATCAAAATCCCAAAATTTTTAATCTCACTTTTGAAGTCTCTGAAACGCAAGCAGATGAAATAGAAACTTTCCTTGATGCTCGTGCAAACGATTCAGATAGCTTTACTTTTACCCCTCCAGGAGAAAGTACATCTTCTGAATTTGTTTGCGAAGCATGGAGCAAATCAATACCATATAGCAATAGAGCTACAATTCAAGCCACTTTCAGACAAGTATTTGAACCAGCGTCCTAATGTCAGTAAATTCAGCAGTATTCACTAGCTTACAAAGTATTAATCCGTCAGCAATTATTGAATTATTTACTTTGCAATTATCAACTGCATTACATGGAGCTAATACTATTTATAGATTTCACTCTGGTAGTAATCTTAATGCCAATGGAAAAATAGTTTGGGCTACTAATGAGTATCTTAGATTTCCTATACAAGCATCAGGTTTTGCTTTTCAACGAGGTCAATTACCAAGACCTAAAATAACAATTAGTAATGCCACGGGACTAATATCTGCAATTCTTCTAACTGTAAATGAAACAACAACTGGGAATGATCTAACGGGAGCTACAGTAACAAGAATTAGAACATTAGCTAAATTTATTGATGCTGTTAACTTTGCTGATGGTACAAATGCAACTGCTGATCCAACAGCCGAGTTTCCTCAAGAAGTATATGCGATAGATCGTAAATCTGCCGAGACTAGAGAAATTGTTGAATTTGAACTTGCTGCTCCTACAGATTTAGCTGGTGTAAGGATACCAAAAAGACAATGCACCCGTTCCATCTTCCCCTCCATTGGTACGTTTATTCAATGAGTTGGAAATATAAAGCATTACTTCATGCTCAACGAGAAGATCCCAAAGAATCTTGTGGTTTACTGTTAAATATAAAGGGTAAAGAAAGGTACTATCCATGTCGTAATCTTTCTATGACAGAGCATCAATGTTTTATTATTGACCCAGAAGATTATGTAAAGGCTGACAATACAGGAGAAATAGTGGGTGTAGTTCATAGTCACCCCATCACTCCACCTAATCCTAGTCAGGCAGATAAAATTAGCTGTGAAGATAGTAATTTACCTTGGTATATTGTTAATCCAAAGACAGAGAAATGGGGTTATTGCGAACCATGTGGCTATAAACCACCTTTATTGGGTCGGCAATGGGTATGGGGTGTAACAGATTGTTGGAGTTTAGTTAGAGATTGGTATAAGGAAGAAAAAAATATTGAACTTAGGGATTGGGAAAGACCTACGACATTAGAAGAATTTAATAATAAACCTTTATTTGAAGATTGTGCTTGGCGAACTAATTTTAGAGAACTTAGACCAGATGAAAAATTACAAGATGGAGATGTTTTATTGATGAGCATTTTGCATCCAACTTTAAATCATGTAGCATTATTTTTTGAAGGTGATGTTATCCATCATTTAACCGATAGACTATCTTGTAGAGAGCCTTACTCTGAATGGCTGTTAAAATGTACAGGAAAGAGGTATCGTTATGCTTCGTAAAGTAAAATTATATGGGGAGTTAGCAGATTTTGTCGGACATAAAGAGTTCGAGGTAAAAGTTAATAATATAGCTCAAGCTGTTAGTTTTTTAATACATAATTTTCAAGGTTTAGAAGGATATATGAATCCTAAATATTATCAAGTTAAAGTTGGTAATTATGATATTGATGACAATGAACTTGATTATCCTATAGGCAAACAAGATATACATTTTATACCAGTTATAGCTGGTGCTGGTAGAGGAGGATTAGGGAAGATTTTATTAGGTGCAGCTTTAATAGGTGGTGCTTTTTTAACAGGTGGTGTAAGTTTTACTTTTGCACAAGTTCCTTTAGCTAATGCAGGTGCGATTACAGGGATCACTGGTACTTTCCTAGGTAAAGCCGCTGTTTATTTAGGTGCTTCTTTGGTTTTATCTGGGGTAGCAGAAATGTTGTTTCCTCTACCTAAACCAGAAAAATTTAGTTCAGAAGAAGATCCACAATTATCATTTAACTTTGGTGGTGTGCAAAACACATCAAGAGCTGGAACTCCCGTGCCAATAGTTTATGGTGAAATTATTACAGGAAGTGTTGTAATAAGTGCAGCGATTGACACGAATCAGGTGGAAGCATGACAGACGAAACTAAGATTATTAGAGGCGCAGGAGGTCCACCAAAACCACCCCCACCTCCTTATCGTGCTCCTGATACTTTACACAGTAGAAGTTTTGCTACTGTTCAAGATTTAATATCTGAAGGCGAAATAGAGGGATTTGCTAGTGCATCAAAAGAAGGTCTTACAAAAGGTACAACTGCTTACGACAATGCAAGTTTAAAAGACGTCTTTCTTGATGACACTCCAATATTGCAAGCTTTAGCCACAAGTTCTAGTCCTGCTGATACTGACTTTAACTTTCAAGATGTAACATTTAAATCTAAGTTTGGGACGTCTAACCAAACCGCAATGAGTGGTATTCCTGCTGAGAGCAGATCACCTACTGGCGTTGGAGTCACTGTAACTACATCTGCTCCTGTTACCAGACAAATCACTAATACAGATGTAGATGCTGTAATTGTTACTTTAACTTGGCCTCAAATTCAATTATTAGAAGATGATGGAGATTTAAGAGGAGATACAGTTGAATATAAAATACAAATTCAACATGATTCTGGTGGTTTTGTTGATAAGATAAGCAGTTCAGTTAGTGGAAGAACTGGTGACGCTTATGCTAGGGATCATAGAATTGAGTTAACTAGTGGGTTTACAACTGTAGACGTAAGAGTGGTTAGAGTTACAGCAGATAGTACAGATGAACAGAGAGTAAATGCTTTTGAATTTACTAGTCTTCAAGAAGTTATAGATAATAGTTCAACTTATGCCAATAGTGCGTATGTAGCTCTTCGCTTAGATAGTAAACAATTCAATCGTATTCCTACAAGGAAATATCGAATCAGAGGGATAAAAGTAAGAATACCAGGAGCAGGAGCTTCTAGTTCGGGTACTCCAAGTGTGGACAATGCTACGGGCAGGATAGTGTATCCAGACGGTTACATTTTTAATGGAGTTATGGGTGCGGCTGTTTATACAAACTGCCCTGCGATGTGTTTACTCGATTTGCTCACGAGCACTCGTTATGGGTTAGGGGATCATGTTACTGATAGTAATTTAGATTTATTTAGTTTTGTAGCCGCTAGTAAATATGCCAACGAATTAGTAGACGATGGTACAGGATCAGGTTCAACTGAAGCTAGGTTTAGTTGTAATGTAAATATTCAAAGCCCTAAAGAAGCATTTGCAGCAATTAATGATTTAGCTGGTGTTATGAGGTGTATGCCTATATGGTCTGCTGGTACTGTCACAATATCTCAAGACAAACCGACTACAGCAAGTTATCTATTTAATCTAGCAAATGTAGGTGAAAATGGATTTAACTATCAAGGAAGTAGTTTGAAACAGCGTCATTCTGTTGTTTCTGTTAGTTATTTTAATATGGATTCTAAAGAAGTAGATTTTGAGGTCGTAGAAGATAGCACCGCCATAAGTAAGCTAGGTACAATCGTTAAACAAGTTAAAGCATTTGCGTGTACCTCTCGCAATCAAGCTGCAAGACTCGGAAGAGCAATTCTTTTTGCTGAACAAAATGAAAGTGAAACAGTTTTATTCTCAACTTCGGTGGATGCAGGAATTGTTGTCAGACCTGGTTCTGTTATTGAAATAAATGACCCAGTAAGAGCAGGAGCTAGAAGAGGTGGCCGTGTGGTCTCTGCAACAACCACTGCTATTACTATTGATGCTGAAGCTCAAACTACTCTACCTTCTTTAACAGACGACCCAACTATCAGTGTGATCCTGCCCGATGGATCGGTTGAATCAAAAACTATATCTAACATTACAGGAGCAGTTTTAACGGTAAGCTCTGCTTTTTCTGCAGCACCAAATGTAAATTCTCCTTATTTAATTTCTAGTACAAGTCTTCAAACTCAATTATTTAGAGTAATTCAAGTAGAAGAACAAGATGATATAAATTACACAATTTCAGCTTTATCTTACGTTGAAGGTAAATATAATTTTATTGAAAATGGCACTGCACTACCAGCCAGAACAATATCATTATTAAATCAACCAGCAGACCCCCCAAGTAATCTTACTATTACTGAAAAGACAATAGTTATAAATAATATTGCAAGAAGTAAACTAATAGTAGATTGGCAACCTGTTCAAGCAGTTACTCAATACTTAGTTAACTATAAATTTCAAAATGGTAATTATGTTTCACAAGTGGTATTTAGTTCTGATTTTGAACTGTTAGATACACCAGTTGGCGAATATACATTTCAAGTATTTTCTTATAACGCTGCTTTAGTTTTATCTGCAAATGCAACAACAAAAACATTTACTGCGGTTGGTAAAACTGCTGTTCCAGAAAACGTAAGCAACTTAACTATCGAGCCTGTTAATGAACAGTTTATAAGATTAAGATTTACACAAGCTACTGCTATAGATGTTCTTCACGGAGGTCGGGTTTATATAAGACATACAAGATTAACTGGCGGTGCTGCTACATTCCAAGCTGCTCAAGATATTATCGAAGCTGTAGCTGGATCTGCTACTGAAGCTATATGTCCTGCATTAGCAGGAACTTATCTTGTAAAGTTCCAAGATGATGGCGGTAGATTTAGTACAACAGCAGCCACCGTAAGTCTATCAACAGTTCAAATAGTTGACGAAATAACTGTCAAAGAGGATAGAGAAGATACTGACGGAACACCCTTCAATGGTACAAAGTCTAACGTGACATTTGATGGTAGTCTTGGAGGTTTAAAACTTACAGATCCAACAGCAAACTCAACTGGAACATATGATTTCGTTACTACTCTAGATTTGGGTGGAACCTTCTCTCTTTCTATAACTAGACATTTTCAAGGAGTTGGTTTTTATACGGGAGATCAATTTGATAATAGGACAGATTTTATAGATACATGGACAGATTTTGATGGAACAATAGCTCAAGACGCAAACGCAAGATTGTCTGTACGAACCACAACTGATGATCCTAGTGGCTCTCCAACATACTCATCTTTCAATGACGTGGCAAACGGTACTTTTAAAGGAAGGGGTTTTCAGTTTAGAGCGACACTTGAGACATCTGATACTGCACAAAATATAAATTTACAGCAGTTAGGATATGCGGCTACTCTAAAATCGAGAACAGAACAGAGTGCTGTCATAGCATCAGGATCGGCTGCTAAAAATGTAACTTTTACTAACCCTTTCTTTGTTGGAACGTCTGGATTAGGAAACCTAAATAACTTTTTACCAGCAGTGGCAATAAACCCACAAAATATGGCTACAGGCGATTACTTTGAAGTAAGCAATGTTAGTGGCACAGGATTTACAGTTCATTTTAAAAATTCAAGTAATGCTAGTATTGATAGGAACTTTACTTTCACTGCTGTTGGTTTTGGTAAAGGAGGGTAAACTTAGTAAAAATAGTATTTAACTATGGCTGACGTTACAAATTATACGATTGAAAACGCATCTGGGGCGAATGTAAGAATTGACCTCAATAATGTTTTTGCGGCGATCCAATCAAGTAATTCAAAGTCAAGTGATCTGTCTGCAAGCCAGTGTGTAGCTGGGATGCCTTTTCTTAATACCACTAGCAATATTTTAAAAATAAGAAACTCAAGTAATGGTGCTTTTACTGAAATAGGAAATATAGATCAAGCTAATTTAGGCTTACTATCTAAGGCTGGTGGTACTATGACAGGTCCATTGTTAATTGATGATTCCAGTAGTGCTTCAACCCCAGCTTTAAGTTTTGACTCAGATACCGACTTAGGTTTATTTAGAAAATCTGCAAATATTATGGGTTTCAGTTCAAGTGGTACTGAACAGATGGTATTTGATGCTAACGGAATTACTTTACGGGCACAAAATGAAATTAGATATGGAGATAATGATAGTTCACACTATATAGGTTTAAAAGGTGCATCAACTATTAGTTCAAGTTTTACACTTACGCTTCCAACAGCAGATGGAAGTAGTGGGCAGTTTTTAAAAACAGATGGTAGTGGTAATTTATCTTTTGCGACTACACCTACAGCAGATTTAACTAACTTAAATGCCACAAATCTTACGTCTGGAACTGTACCTGATGCAAGATTTCCAGCTACTTTACCAGCAGTTAGTGGTGCAAATTTAACAAACTTAGGTGGTAATGCAGCTTTTGCCTATATAAACTTTAATAGCGTAACAAACAGCATAAGATCAGATCATAATTTCAGTTCTATTACAGATCATGGAGTGGGAAATTTTACCTGTACTTTTACTAATTCAGCAAGCAATAATGATTATGCAGTAACAATGACAGGTTCATCAAACGAAGATAATAATGGAACTACTTTTGAAATATCATGTAGCGGGCCAAATATGAACAGTAATAGTTTTTCTGAAAGCAACTTTACAACCTCTGGTTTTAGATTTGTAATGGGTACAGATCATGTATCAACACCAAGAGACTGTAAATTAGTATGTGCCATAGTTCATCAAACTTGATATAGTAAAAGAAAAAACTTATGGCAAATTCAGATAAAAGAATCGTGTATATGCAAGATGATGGAACTGTGGCAGTTATGGTTCCTACAGATAATTGTGGTCTTACAGTTGAACAAATACAGGCGAAAGATGTGCCCGAAGGAAAAACATCTTATATAATAGATAAAACTGAAGTTCCTACAGATAGAAGTTTCAGAAACGCTTGGACTTACACACCTTAAGACTATGGGATTTAACATAGACATGGCAAAAGCTAAAGAACTACATAAAGATAAAATTCGTTTGGCTAGGGAAGATAAATTTAAAGAACTTGATGTTAGTTTTCAAAGAGCTATAGAAACAAGTGATACATCTGCACAAGCTACAATAGCTACACAAAAGCAAGCATTAAGAGATGCTCCTGCTGATTCTGCAATAGATTCAGCAACAACCACTGATGAACTAAAAGCACAATGGAATACTTCAATTCTTGGTACTTCTCCTTATAGCTAATGGCAATTTCTCCTGGTACATACAATATGACGATCCAAAGGAGGTCGGACCATAATGTCCAGCTTGTTTTTAAAGATTCTAATAGTGATGCAATAAATTTAACTGGTTTTACTGTTGAAGCACAGGTTTGGGAGGAAACTAGAACTACAAAGTATGCAGATTTTGGAGTTACTTACACCAATAGATCAACTGGAACGATTGATATTGCTTTGACCGATACACAAACTGCAACTTTTACTCCAACTATTTTAAAATATGACGTATTGCTTACTAATCCTTCTGGATTAAAAGAGTATTATTTAGAAGGAGACATTTTTATGAGTGAGGGCTACACTGCATGACCACAGTAAACATCACTACCACTAAAAATACTGTTACAGTTAACGAAGGAGATGCAACTGTTGTTACTGTTGCGACTCAAGGGCCACAAGGCCCAGCCTTTGCCTCTACTGGAACTTCTTTAAACGACTCAAATAAAGTAGATGGTTCGGTAGTGTTTTTCGACTCATCTAGTGGTACATTTATAGCAGATAGTACTACCACAAAACTTACACTTGTTAATGGAGGAAACTTTTAGTCATGTCAAATACTATTAGAATTAAAAAAAGATCAGCAAGTGGAAGCGCAGGTGCTCCTTCAAGTTTATCTCCATCTGAATTAGCGTTTAACGAAGCAGATTTAAAATTATATTATGGTTTTGGTGATAATGGTTCTACCCCACCTTCTGCAAGTTCGATAATAACTGTTGGTGGTGCTGGTGCATTTTTTAATAAAACAGACACAAGAACTGCAAATACTGTATTAGTTGGTCCTTCAAGCGGTTCTGCTGCTGCTCCTACATTTAGAGCTTTAGTTGCTGCGGATTTACTTAAATTAAATGAATTTACTGCTCCTGATGGTGCTGTTAGTTTAAATAGTCAAAAAATTACAAATTTAGCAGATCCAACGGCTGATGCTGACGCTGCAAATAAAGGTTATGTAGATGGAGTTGCTCAAGGATTAGATGTCAAAGATTCTGTAGTCGCTACAACTACTGCGAATGGTACTTTAGCTTCTGCCTTTGCTAATGGATCAACGATTGATGGTGTTTCTTTATCAACTAATGACAGAATACTTATTAAGGATCAAAGCACTCAGACAGAAAATGGTATTTATAAAGTCAATTCTTCTGGTGCTCCAACTAGGGTAGATGATTTAGCTACTGGTGCTGATGCTGCTGGTGCTTTCGTTTTTGTAGAGCAAGGAACAGTAAACGCAGAAAATGGCTTTGTTTGTACTTCTAATAAAGGAAGTGCAGTTGTTGGAACGAATAACCTTGTCTTTGCACAATTTTCTGGTGCTGGTCAAATTACAGCAGGAGATGGTTTAGATAAATCTGGTAATACACTTTCTGTTGATTTGAAGTCTAATGGTGGACTTGTTATTGAATCCACTGAAATTGCTGTTGATCTTGGTGCTAGTTCTATAACAGGAACTCTAGCTGTTTCAGACGGTGGAACGGGAGCAACTTCAGCTAGTAATGCAAGGTCAAATTTAGGCTTGGTGATTGGAACAGATGTCGAACCACATAGCGATAAGTTGACAGAGCTTGCAACTATGGGTCAGACAACAGCAAATGCTTTGGCTGATTTAACAGAAGCAGAAGTTCAGATTTTAGATGGTGCTACTGTTACAACTGCTGAGTTGAATGTTATGGATGGTGGTACGGCTGCAACATCAACAACTCTTGCTACAGCAGATCGTATGGTTATGAATGATAACGGAACTATGAAACAGGTTGCTTTATCTGATTTGGTCACATTTTTAGAAGATGGTTCCACTTCTGGTTTTGAAGTTAACGGAGGAACTTACTAGACTTATTACTTAGGGAGGTGACTCAATGGCTAATACAATCAAACTTAAGCAGGGTTCTGGAAGCGACCCAAGTGCAAGTGATCTTGTTTTAGGCGAACCAGCCGTTAGAACTGATACGGCAGAAATATTTTTAAAGAAAGATGATGGAACAGTAGCAAAACTATCTGGTGGTGGAATTAGTGATGGAGATAAAGGCGATATAACTGTCAGCAATAGCGGTGCAACTTTTACTATTGATAGTGGGGTTGTTAATAATGCAAAAGTAGCTTCTGATGCAGCGATAGCAGGTACAAAGATTAGTCCTGATTTTGGATCTCAAAATGTAGTAACAACTGGAACTGTAGGTACAGGAGTTCTAACAGTAGCAGATGCTTCTGGTAGTGATCCCACTATGAAGATAAACCATTCAGATGCAGATGTAACAGGTGAGTTTATAAGAGTAGGAAGAACAGATATATCAACTATTAGATACCACTCTTTAAAAGCCGAACATAGCGGTTCAGCAGCAAGTAATTTTTTATCATTCAATATCCATAATGCAAGCAGCACAACTTCTCAAACAGAGGTGTTTAAAATTGCGGGTAATGGTCAAGCTACTATATCAGGTAATTTAGATGTTGGTGCTGGTGTTGACGTAACAGGAGCTACCACTAGCACAGTTTCCAGTGCAAACTCAACAATATTGCAGTTAATTGCAAATATGGGGACTCATAATAATAGATCTTTAAATTTTACATCACCAGCTACAGACTCAGGTACAGAACCCTTTGTTATATCAACAGGCAACTCTTTACAAGTTGATATAGATAGTCAAAAAACATTGTTTATAGACGATAGTGGACAGATAAATTTGCACCATGACGGAAGTACAGATGCAAAGCTATCCACAAGCTCTTCTGGTATTGCTGTAACAGGAGAAATTACCGCTACAAGCCATATAGACATACCAGATGATGCAAAAATAAAGATCGGTACAGGTGATGATTTAGAAATTTATCACAATGGTACGAACACCATAGTTGAAAACAAAACAGGTCAATTACAACTTATAGCTGCTGTTCAATTTAGAGGAAGAGCACAAGGCTTTGTTTTTAATAGTTATAACGATCAGGAGGGTATAATTAAAGGTTTTCAAAATGGAGCAGTAGAATTATATTATGACGGCAGTAAAAAGTTAGAAACTACAAGTGCTGGTATTGATGTAACAGGAGATATAAATTCAACTGGAACTTTTGCAATAAATAGCTCCCAGCCAACAATTCAGTTAAACGATTCAGATGCAAATGATGATTTTGCTATAAGAAATGTTGATGGTGTTTTTGGAATTAGAGATATAACAAACGGTGCAAATAGATTAACAATTAATTCTGAAGGAACAGTAAACATAGCTGGAAATGTAGATTTTGGTGCTGGAGTTGACGTAACAGGAAATATCACAGTATCGGGAACTGTAGATGGGGTTGATATTGCTGCACTTAACACGACAGTTAGCGGTAAATTATCAGATGTTGTGGACGATACCTCACCACAGTTAGGTGGCCATTTAAATACAAATGGTCATATAATAAAATGGCCAGATAGTAGTGGGTCATTAGTTAATAGAGCAGTATTCGGCGCTGGTAATGATTTAGAAATTTATCACGATGGGTCAAATTCTAGGATTGTAGACAGTGGTACAGGTAATCTTAATATTGATTCGAGTGCGGTTGTTATTAGAAGTGCAAACGGCTCTGATAACCTAGCTAAATTTATACAAAACGGAGCTTGTGAACTCTATCATAATGATTCAAAAAAATTAAACACAAACTCTGGTGGCGTGGAAATAACTGGCCATGCTTATTTCCCTGATAACAATGGAACTCGTTTTGGAGGAGGCGAGGATTTTCAAATTTATTATGATGGAACAAATGGGATTATCACAGATACAAACAACTCTGGAAGAATCAAATTACAAGCAGATAATTTTGATTTAGTTGATAAAGACGTAAGTAAAACAATACTGTCGGCTGCTCATGATGGTGCTTTAACTTTAAGCCATAATGGTTCAACAAAATTAGCCACAGCTTCGGGAGGTGTGACAATTACAGGAACTTGCACCGCAACAACTTTTTCTGGAAGTGGTGCGAGCTTAACTAATATTCCAGCCCCAGAAAACGCTGCGTTTGCATGGATAAATTTCAACAGCACTAATAATTCAATAAG
>Ga0209348_1000786_pt1 | contig 15939 bp, 9 predicted proteins | sample ETNvirenome_2_30_FD_184065 | JGI IMG/M metagenome (GOLD analysis project Ga0209348, IMG submission 184065) | Marine viral communities from the Pacific Ocean - ETNP_2_30 (SPAdes) (version 2) | ecosystem: Environmental > Aquatic > Marine > Oceanic | place: Pacific Ocean | collected 2013-06-22 | reverse complement strand
ATCAATACTAATCCAGTTGTTAGAAGTATCACCACTACCACCTATTCTTAAATTACCTTCTATTGTTTTATCGCCAGAAGTTAAAGCCGTAGCAGTTGCAGCATTACCTGTTGTGCTTTGATTTAACGTAGGTATATTAGCAGCATTTATAGTTGCTGTAGAGCTTATATCAAGATCCCACCTGTAATGTTCAGCTGCAACAAAGTTTGTAAGAGAGTCGTGATCAAGCGTAGGTATTCTAGCCGCGTCAAATGTTCCGCTAGTTATTTTACTAGCAGCTAAATCAGGTATACGTGCATCATCAATAGTTCCACTTGTAATTTTGCTAGCGTTTAAACCAGGTATATCGCTAGTGACTATCTCGCCTCTAATAGTTGCCGATGATTTATTTTCAACATTACTTAGCGAAGCGTCACTTTTAAACTCTGACAATGTTCTAGATGTAAGATTACCACTGCCGCCATCAACAATAACAGATGAAGCTGCAGATCCTTTTCCACCAATTGAAAACGTAGGTACTCCTGATTCATCTATAGTTGCGACAGTAGATCCAGCACCATTTATAAAATCAAACGTATGTGTTCCAGCGGTACTAGACTCATCGTAGTCAATTTGAAACTTAAGGCTTTGAGCAGACTGTATTAAAACATCGTGAGGAGCAACGCCTCTAATAACATGGCTTTCGTCAAATAAAAGATCGCTAAGAGTTTTAGTTAAAGTAAATGTAAGATCGTATTCATCTGTAGAGCTACCGGTACTTGTATCTGTCCAGTTAATATTTATACCACCGCCTTCTACAAATTTCCAATGTTTACCGTTTGATATAACAACATCTGTTGTGTCACCATCTTCTACCGTAAAACTATCTGTAGTGCCTCTATCTTGCTTATATAATTTACCATCATCATCGATACCAACAACATGATCTTGAGTTGATTCAGTTAAGTTTTCAAGATATACGTCATCTCTAAACCTAGCTATTAAACTTACTATATGTTGTCCTATCCATTTAATCATAGTCAATATAAGTGATAGTCACTTCTTCTCCTTGCTCTATAGCTTTCGCAATGCTTGGATAAATCCTTTTGTACGCGTTAACGCTTTTACCAACGAAGCCATCTGGCAGTATAATATTATTTTCTTGTGCATCACCCACGATGAGACAGCCAGCAGTATGCTCGTCAGTGTTTCCAGTGTGTATAAGAATATACTCAAAGTTAGGTACATCTGTAATATGAAGCATACCACGGTGTACACCAGGATATTTCTTAGTATATCTATTATGAAATCCACCTTCTTTTCTTAATTCAATTTTATATGTACCAGCAGGCACACGCGTTTCGCCTCTAACTTTTAGAGCTCTTCGCTCGTCCTCTAAGGTATAACAAAGGAAATGCCTTTTGATGTCTGTGACTTCAAAAAGCAAACCCGATGTTGAATCTGTTTGAGAACTAAATCTTAGTACCTCAAGCTGCATATTATGCCTTAGTAAATACTCCTACTTCAAGTACGCCGGTACCACTGTTTGATCTTGCAACTAGCGCGTGATCTAAACCAGCTGGTAATAAAGCAAACTCACCGTCTAATATTTCTAATATTAAAGCAGTAGCATCGTTATCGCCGTCGTCATCTGGATCTGTAAATATAGTAATAGTTCTAGCTGAACCTGTAGAGTTTTTTAAATAAACAATACTTTGCCCGTCAGCTGTAGCAACAACCGTGTTTGTGTCTGTTGCTAAGTTAAATTTTTTCATCGTACTACCAGCGTTTATTGTAACGTCTTTAGTCATAGACAAAGCCAGTGAATCAGACAATAAATCTCCAGCAGAAGATGATAATGTTAATGTTTTTGTTAGTGTAGCCATTTTATATTGTTTTTTTAAAATTCAAATATTGCAAACTCACAGTAAGGCGCTGAGCCAGTACTGTTGTTTTTAATTTTTAAGTCTGCAACTCCGTCCCATGGGATTAATGCAAACTCTCCTTTTCCTATAATTATCTCGTCGTTAGTGGCGAAAGCTACTATTATTTTAGGAGCAGAGCCTCTGACGTTATTATCGTCAGATAAATTTTTAAGATAAACCATTGACTCACCAAAATCTGCAGCCGCAGCTAGCGTTACTAGCGACCCTGTGGTAAGTTTTTTTCCATACTGAGATTGTCCAGTGACAGTCAATGCAGTTGTTACACTCAACGATAGTGTGTCTACTAAAGCGTCAGTGCTGGAAATAGTTAACGTTGGTGTTACTGTTGCCATAATTTTTTAGTTTTTAATTATTTTTTTATTAGTTATTTTGTTATTGTATTTAATTATAATATTATACATGCCAGGAGTTAATCTCGTAACATCTAAGACATTTATATTTTCTTTTTGTATAAGTACATCTCCCAGCATATTAACAACTGTAAGATCAACTTTTTTATTTACGTATATATAATCACTTGTTGGGTTAGGATATGTAACTAAGTTATTTCTAAACTCAATTAAGCTAGTTGGTCCAGTCCAACCTTGTTGACAGTACTGATAAAGCTCTATACAAGTGTTGTCCCAAGTGTCATCGCAACAATATGGATCAACTTGTATTACCCACTCGAAACAAGCATTAGGTAAAGTATAGACATCACCAACAGCGCAACCAGCAGAATACTCACACGACGAGTCAGGCACATTAACAAGCGGATTGTAGTTAATAGCAGACGGATCGTTGCACCCATACACAGGATAAATACAAGAGCCATTATCAGTGTTTGCAAGAGCGTAATAGTTTAGCGCTGTACTATCAGTACAACCGTTAATAACTTCAATACAGCTACCATTATCTGTATTACATGTGTCGCAATAGTTAAATGCTAAAGGATCAATACAACCAAACACAATAGGTATGCAGCTACCATCGTCTACGTTTGCGTTTATATTATAATTAAAAGCATCATCGTCCATGCAGCCCAATACAACTTCAATACAAGATCCTTCAAGCTCTACGTTTGCTTCAGGATTATAATTAAAAGCCGTAGTGTCCATACAGCCAAGAACAATTAAAGTTTCACATGAACCATCGTCAAAGTCAGCCTCTTCGTTATACTCAATAAAACTAGGATTAGTGCAGCCAGCTATATAGTAACAGCTACCATCATCCGTGTTAACACTATCGTTATAATTTAAAGCTGTTTCATCTATACAGCCGTATGTTTTTTCTATACAGTTATCACCACAACCAGGCTCACCATACAAAATAACAAATGGTGGTATTGGATTTACAAAGCCACCTTCTATTTCTATAGCTACATTTTCTTCAGAATATAAGCTATATCCACATTGTACAGCTGTGAAGTCTGACTGTTGCGTTATATTAAACTTAACGCCTACAGGTTCTGATATACTTAAATCAAAAGTAAACGTAGTATCAAAGCCATCTTCTAAAGTAAACACACCTAAAAAGTTATCACCTTGAAATACTTGTAAGTACGAACCAGCCCAACCGTTACCAGCTAAGTCTGTAAGTCTTAACGTGTGGGTACAGCTATCAACTAATATATCTGTATTAGCTATACTATCGTAGTTAAACGCTTCTATATCTGTACAGCCAAAAACTTTTTCTGTAAAACACATGCCTGTGTCTACAGTAGCTTGTGGCAAGAACTCTACAAAGTTATCGTCCATACAGCCAAATACAGGTGGAGGTGGTGCACAGTCTTGTAGTGTAAAGCCATGAAACGCAGCGTAGCCAAAGTCTGCAGAGTCTGGTTGTACTATAGTATCTCCACAATGTACTATATAGTATGATCCATCTTGACCACCCCATAAGCTACCAGCCATACCATCACCGTATTGATCGGCTATATTAAATATGTATTCACCGTTAGGTATACACAGTTGTGTTACTTGAGGTGAATAATCTACTATGTCTACATAAGGTCCACCTGAAATAATAGTGTCTTCTAACTCTGTAATAATAGCCCAAGAAGTTTCTTCTGGATATTGATCAGGGTTTATAATTATATTTACATACGTGCCGTTAGGACATTGTGCAAATGCTATGTTAATACAAAGTATTAATGTGATTAAATATTTCATTATACTAGTCTATCTGTATTTTGTTGATTATTATTCTTTGGTTTTTTAAAACGTCTTTTAGGTCTATTAATTATGTGTTGCTTTATTATATCTACATCATAAGCCTTTTCACTTAAATCGGGTATGGAGATAATATTATCTTTTATTTCTTCTTCTTTTTTTTCCTCTGCCAAAGGTAAAGGGCTTTTCATTTTAAACGGCATAATTAAAATTTACTTATTATAAGTTCATCAATATACTCTTGTATTTCTTCTCTAGTAGCAGCCATTTTAAAACTTAGGTCTGCTTGAAACCGTTTGACTTCTTCACCATCATCGAAAACAATGATAGTAGGTACAATAGCAATAGCATATTTTTTTTGTATTTTAGTATCGTCTATACTTAAACTTTTTTTACCAGCGTCTGATAGTTTATCAAACCACTCGACATCATTAGCTTCGTTCCAGCCTGCATTAAAGTGTATTACTTTAACTTGACTAAAAGCTACGCCTACAGTAAACGCCATTACAATTAACAGCGCATACAAAAATTTAGTAAATTTATTCATTACTTATATAGTTTATCCTCAATTTTTTCAAGAGTTACTTTAATTTCTTGAACATCTTCTTGAGTATTCATAATAGTGTTACGTATCATTTCATCTTTCATTTGAAACTCCATACGCGTAACTTCTGGAGGCAGTGGAGCTGGTAGCTCTTTTGCGTCAGCAATATCTGCTTGCAAAGTAAACCACATGCCGGTCATTGTTACTAATACTATACCTAATGATATTATTGTTTCTAAACTTAGTTTTACTTTTGTGTCTTTACCTATTTCAGTCGCCATACTTTAAAATATTACATAGTTGATACCGCACTTAAAGTCATACCATTCACGATTCCAATACTTATTATACTTACCTTCTATAAATAGTCCTAAGTGCTTAGTTATTTTACTTCCAAATATTAAACCACCAGAGTAATCGTACCATTGTTCTCCGTTGTTAAAGTTGTGATATGAAAACCTGCCTCCATCATCATAGTGATATGGCATAAAATTACTCCAACCGTGCAGCCAAAAGTTTTTAGAGTAATGGTAAAAGTCAAAACCAACAACAAAGCTATGTTGCCATTGATTGTCTAACTCATCACGTTTTTTATCTACGTAGCTTTCTAAAACTGTAGGTATAACAACTTGATTCCAAACATCAGGGCTTGTAGCTACTATATTACCACTTGGATCTTTATACTCTGATTCATACACGTCTACTTCATAACCTTCTTGTATTGCTAGCTGTGTGTAATGTATATCGCCTGTAACCATAGTCCACTCTTCTAATGGATCATAACCGTAAGGCTCGGCAAGTCTTTGAACAGCGCCAATGTTAAATGACAACTTCCTACTACCAAGTAGTCGTAGTCTTTGTGTGCTTTCAAAATATTCAATGTCTGCAAAACCATCTTTAATATACTCTACTTTTGTAAACCATTTTGGTTTAACATATCTTAAAAAATGATGTTGATCAAAGTACTCTACGCCTTCTTGTCTTTTATAATCAACTTCAAACAAATACTCAAACGGAGATCGTCCAACGTTTGCGGCATCTGAGAACGATGTTTCGGTACCATCTTTAAATGGCGTACTACCTTCATATTGAAATCTTTGTATCTTACGTATACCCATTGTTAACGAATAATCGTAAGGCGTTAATATAGTATCATAATCTAACGTGCTACCATCAACTGAATAAACATCTTTGTCGGACAAAGAAGTACCACCGTTAGCGGCTACGTAAAATGTAGAAAACTTAAATGTTTTCTTTAATACTTGCGAGCAGCATTTTTTAGGGGCTACACACGAAGTTAAAATAACTAATAATATTACTAATAATTTAATCATGATAATGACATCTTGTTTTAGGTTTGTTAATCATAATTTTACACCGTTTGCCATTAGATTTAATAGCTGAACAGCGTTGTTGATTTTTCTTTTGCTCTTCTTGTTGTAGCTTCTTTTTCTCTTCTTTAGCTTTTTTCTTTATTTCTTTAATTTCTTTTTTAGCTCCAATTACATCTTGATTTTGTATACCAAAGTTCCAAGTTGACCAACCAAGAACTAAAGCTACACGCTGCCAAGTTTCATTGTCAGAGTTTAAAGCTTGTCTAATGTTTCTAATTTTAGACATAGCTCTAGCTAAAGGTATGTTTGTTATAGCTTCTGTAGCGTTTGCTGCGGCTTCATAAACAGGATTATCAAGAGAAGTTTTAGGCATGTGCTTTATAACATCTCTATTAAACTCCCATGTCTGCGTGGCTGAATACAGTTTTCTAGCTTTAATACCTATAGGTGGAGAGAAGTTTAACATTTCCAAAAGAGTATAAGCATGATCAGCTCTATGTCCTTTTTCTTCTTGCTCTAAAAACTCTAATACCATGTTTTTTAAAGTTGACACAGCGGCACCAGCTATACCGGAGCCTCTTAGTAAAGTGTCTAGCATACCGTTTGTAACTCTACCGTAACTGTCTTTTTTCTTTTCGTCAGCTTCTTCTTCATCATCATCTCCAAACGCTAAAGCAAACAAAGCTTGCTGCATACTATAGAATATAGCGTTTTGAGCAGCACCATAGTATATTATTTTTGAAACATTTTCTGTTGCATTACCTCTTTTGTTTACTAGGTCTTGAGCAGCTCGCTTCATTAAACGATTGTACTGCATCGGCGTATTTTGAAAAGCTAATATAAGTTTTCCTAACGGCGAAGCTTGTTGCTGTGATATACGATCAGGCCTAGCAGACTGTTGCGTTTCTTCTGCTATTTCTTGCATGGCTTCAAAAGCTTGAGCTTCAGCTTGTTTTTGAGGTACGCCTTGCTTTAGTAAATCGTTTAATCTATTTCTATAAAAAGTAGCACCGCCTGCAGCAATAGCAAAACTATCAGCTATTTGTGTAGGTAAAAATCCTTTTTGCAACATATAACCTATAGCAGCTCTTGTAGGGTTTTTAGCGCCTTTGATAGTTTTAACCATCTCTCTAGCGTTAACGTCTTGTTGCAAGCCTGATCTTCTTTGTTTTAAAAACGGAGAGTTAAATATCATGCCAAAATCACTCCAGTATTGCGGTTGATTTGCAAAAGCTTTACCAGCTCTCAACGGATTGTTATCACTCCAATTTACAAAGTTAACTGTAGACAAAGTCTGTAACACAGCAGATCTAGCGTTAACAAACATAGTTGAAGCAATAGATCCGTTTATCCAGTCTTGAAAAGTATTAACTAGTCTACTTTGACCAGCAGGCCTGTTGCTACCTTCTTTCATACGATATATTACATCACTAAGAGCTTCAACATAATCGCTTCCAAACGTAGCTTCTAACTTGTTTATATTAGGCCCTGTTAGTTTACCGTTAGGTCCTAGTTTTCCAAACACTTGCTCTACATTACCCATCCACTCTTGTAACAAAGCATCTCTAGTTAAATCAGCTGCGTCTGATAAATCGGAAGATATAGTTCCAGCTGCCCAACCTACATCATTTGGCTCAAGCAAACCGCCTGTGTTAAATGTAATGTTTTTAACTCCGTTAGCAAAAGCTAATAGGTTAGGATCAGAGCTAACAGCTTCTACTAATTTATTTTTTTGAGCTTCACTAACGCCTGGAATATCAAAACCATCTTGATTATAATTATAAACTCTTACGGCTTGCTCAGTAGTAAATTCAGTTCCTTCAACTTTATCTTTTAAACGCTTAACAACTTCTTTGTTTTGTTTTTTAAACTGTTTGTAATCTACAGCTGCTTTTTGTTTTAAGTTATTAATGGCTCTAGTTGCCTTAGCATACGGATCCATTATTTTATCTTTAAAAAACTGATGATGTGCTTCACCTTTAGCTCCTTTGCCAAGCATAGAATAAACTAATCCTTTCAAGTCTTCAGCAGATGGTGGTAAGAAAAACTTAAACTGACCTTTACCTTTACCTATGTTTTTAGCTTCAACCGCTTCAAACTTTCTACGTCTATCAACACCTTTGCTTTCTTCTAGTATTACGTCTAAGTTTAAATCACCACTTAAATCTTGTTGTACTTCTTTCAGCATTTGATCAAACTCAGCGTCAGACTCTTTGCTAAGTTCTAGTCTAGCTTGCTCTGATTTACCTTTAATATCTAGCTGATCAATAACATCTGCAACAGCTTCAACGTTTGGTAAAGCGTCATCAACGAAATACATATCGTTATAACCTTCTTGATATTTACCTAGCATCCACTCTGCCTTAGCAGCGCCAGTGCTATTGCCTAGGCCTGTTATATTTTCAAGCGGCATGTTTATACCTTTAGATTTTAACCAACCATGTATAGCTGTAGCACTTTCAGCTGGTCTAGCTGTTAGTATATAATTGTTTTCAGGCCCGTACTTAGCTAATCTGTTTTTTAGTTTTTGAAACAGTGGGCCTTCAACACCACCTCTAACGTTTATAAAGTCATCAAAGTTAAAAGTAAAACCATCTGCCGCTAAGTCTGGCCCTTGTATAGGCCATTGCTCAGAACTTATTTTTATAACTTCATCTCCTTTAGTAGCTATAATAAAGTTATCGCCATCTATTATGAGTGTTTCATCAAAATCAAAAGCTGACATACCTCTACTTGGCTTACCTTCGTTTTGAGTTTTAATATCTTTAATTTTTCTGCTATACATAATAGGCGAAGCAACCTTGCTTTCAGATCTTGGTATACCTGCTAACTGTTCTATCACCATAGTATTAGCAGCTACTTTATCTGTTAAGCCGTCTGTTCCAAAATACTTACCAAGTGTCATGCCTAGTGAAGGTATATAGTATTTTCCTAAATCAACAGCTACACCACCATTGCTTTTAGGTGCATAAGCAGTTCCAGCCGCGGCTAGTCTAACTGCAGAAGCAATACCATCAGGAAGATAATCTAAACTTCCGTCAATTATTTTTGGAACTATTTTATCATAAAAAACATCAGGCATTCTTTCTTTTAAACCAGAATTATTAACAGCAGTATCATCTACTTCAAGAAATGACATCTGCATGTAAGAAGCTTTCACAACTTTATATTGTTCGTCAACTCTACCGTCTATGGCGGCGTTTAACATACTGTGGCCTATATCATTTTGAGGCGTGCTATGTTCTTCAACAGATTTATCATTGAGATTAGGAGTGCCATCAGCATTAACAGGATAACCGCCAAGAAAAGCAGAAACTCTAATAAAAGAGTTTTGATCTGTACTACCATCTCTCATCATTTGCTCAAACACCCAAGCGTGATCAGGGTTTCCATTTACTGGATCAAGATATGCTTCAACTGCTTTAAAAAAGTCGTAGATATATGAATCCATTTTTTGTTTATTTTTTTCTATAAACTTTTTGTCATTCATTTTATCTACGCCTTTCTGCGTTAGTTTATTATTTTCATTATAAGTATCTCTCCAAACGTCAAAATTTTCTGTTACTTGAGACTCTGTAGTTTTATTTATTCTTTTATCAAACTCAGGAACTGTTTTAAAAAATCCTCCTCTAACAACGCCACCTGTCATTGTTTTTGAAAACATATCTCTAAACCGTGGATTTACATGCACAAAAGTGTTTAATATTCTACTGGCGGCTTGATCGTAAGTTTCACCGTCTTTAAACGGAGCGTCTACATCTCTTTCAGATTTATATTGTTTTGGTTCACCTTTTTTGTCTAATTTTATTTCTTCGGTTTTAGGATCTAGCTTATACATAGTTACTTTAGGAATAACTATTCCTGATCTATTTTGTCCTGTATAATAATTTTTATTTGTATAGTCTAGTTTTTTATCTTTAACTTCTGGCTTTTCAACAATATCTTTTATGTTGTTAAAAGATTTGTCAGCTATTATTCTTTTTTTAGCTTCTACCAATGTATCATAAAACTTATTAGTAGAACTTTCAACCATTGCTTTGCTTGTAGCTTTAGATATTTCTGCAGAGTACTCAGCCCATTTATCTTGAACAACAGCTAAGTCTGCGTCAGCTCTTGAAAACACGAGCTCAGATTTACCGTCAGCAAGCTTAGCAGCCGCAGCTTCTGTAGCAGTACCGTTTTCTAAAGCATTTATTCTAGTTTGTTGGTTAGCTGTTAGCTGAGCCATTTGAACTACTAAAGCCCGTATAGCACCGTCAGCTTCTTTACCAGGCTTAAACGTTCCGTCTTCGTTAATACCAAACAAATCAAATAATTGTTTTTGTGTAACTCTAGTCTTTTTCTTTTGCTCAAACTTTTGACCTAACTTTTTAGCAGCACCTTCAGACACTCTAACTCTTTCACCTTTAGTATATAAATCTCCAAGCTTAGTGTTAGCTATACCTGTAGCTTCGCCACTTCTTGTTTCACCTTCTGGTAACAGCTTAAATAATACATCGTTAAAACTACCGTCTTGATTTGTAGATAATTCTAGTATTTTTTCTTGAGCTGTTTGACGCTGAACATCTGTTAAGTCTTGATTAGCTAATATTCTAAGTGGATCAACACCAAACTCTGAAGCTGTTACTTCTAACACATTGTACAAGGCGCCAACAGGTACTACATCAGAAGTTTTTGTAGGAGGTTTTAACTTGCCGTTTTTATCTACCTTCATAGCTTCAACCATAAGCTTTTTAAAACCTTTGTACGTCAAACCTTCTAATGGTATATTAGCGTCAGCTACAATATCTCTAATAGCGTCTTTTGCGTCTTGAGAAAAGTTTAACTCATCTTTAGCTATAAGTTCGTTTACAGCTATTTCTCTAATAGCATCACGTCTACCTATAGATAAGTCTTCATTTTCTATAGCTTCTACAATAGAACTGTCATCAGGTATTATATCTGCTGCTGTACCAGCGTCTCCAATAGGCGCGTCTAACGATGGGGCTGTAGATGTGGGATCAGCTTTATACTCTGCCATTACATCACCTTTAGCTCTGTATATAACAGATCTACCTGCTCCACCAGCTACGCCTGTTAACCAGCCAAACAAACTGTCGTTTGAAACTCTATATCCAGAGTCAGGTTTTACTTCACCTGTTTTCTTGTCTACGGTAGGTAAAAATCTTTCACCAATTTTTTCTTTAACTTTTCTAGTAAACTCACGTAGCGCAGCAGGTGGTAAACCTTTTTCTGTCATCTTGTGTTGAATTAAGCCGTCTAAAGCTCTACCTTCTACTATAGTAAAGTAAGCGTTCCAATAATCCGGACTATCTTCCCAAGCTTGTTGTGAAGCATGTTTAGGAGTGCCGTCTGCGTTTTGAGTAAACTTATCAAATGTTTCTTTAATATCAGGATCTGACTTTACAGTAGACTCTAAAGCTCTTGAAAACTCTGTCTCGCCTTTAATTTGCTCAGGTGTTCTAGTGTCTTTAAATATTTTGCCATTAGCACCTTTTTCCATCATACGTATAATGGCTTTGTTTGGCTTGTTGTTTTTAACAGATACGTCGTAGTCTTTTATAAAGTTTAATATATCTTTTTTACTATCAAGTCTTATATCTTTACCTAAATAGTTTTGAGCAAATCTTCTAAACGTACCTTTAATTTTATCAAGGCCAGAGTCTTTTATTGTAGCTTTGTTAGCTCTAACAAACTCTGTAAGGAACGCCATTTTTTCTTCACCTTTTCTATTATTTTCGTATAGGTTTATTTTTTTATCAAAAGCTTCTTTTTGACCTTGCTCAAATATAACCTCGCCAGAGTCTATAATATCATCAATAACATTACCTAATCTTTCTCTAGCTATAGGATCTGCTTTAAGCGTGTTGTAAAAAGCGGCATGAACAAACTCATGTGAAGCAACATTAAACTCATTATTAGTTAATGCTTGATCTTTGTTTATCTCTATATTTAATCCTGCTAAATTACCATTGCTATCAAACCTAGGTGTCATAGCCCCATAGCTAGAAGCGTTACCATCTATAAAGTTAAGCATACCTATGCCTTGCATAGTTTTGTTTTCAAAAACTTCTAAAGCTGCTTTAGCTTCTGCTTTTTCTTCCGCTGTAGCGTCTTTGTCATTTATTATTTCTTGAAACGCTATTGCCATACCACCAGACTCTAATGTAAAATCTTCAATCTCAGCTCTACTAAAATCAAACTGATCTCTAGATATTAAGTCATCAAACTCTTGTTGGTTTTTTTCGTTGACTTGCATTTCAACCACGCCTCGACTATTAACCTTATCCATGTAAACTTTAGCCATTTCCATTTCTTGTTTGTACTTGGCATCAACAACGTTAACAGGATATTTCTGTAGTATCTTGTTTTTATTTTTGTTTAAATCACTAAACTCATTTCTTAATTTATCTATTTCAACTTTCTTTTGCTCTGCATTAAGATCTGCATTAGACTCTATGCTATTTGCTTGTTGTCTTATTCTTTGCTTTGCTCTTTCGATGTTTATTAACTCAGCCTTTTCAGCATTGTCCATTACATCTATACGCTTAACGTCTTGCTCTATAGCTACGTTAGCTTCTTCCACTAAGTTAGCATACTCTGTTTCTAACTCACTTCGTTTATCTGCTAGCTCTTGACCTTGAAAAGTTTCATTAAGCTTAACCATTTCTCTGCTTATGTCATTAAGCCTACTAGCTATAGCGTCAACTTTTTGAGTTGTTGATTCTTGTTGAAAAGGTTTTTTGAATTCTGCAAAAAGCCTTGGGCTTTGTATACCAGCACTAATTACTATACCACTAGCAAAAGACTCAGGCACGCCATCAAATACATTTATGCTTTTGTCGCCACTAACTATGTCAGCAAAGTTACTACTCATTGTTGCTAATGACTCACTAAAGCCTTCTTCAAAAAGCTCTACACCTGTAGCTTTTATATTATCGTAAGTAAATAGATTTTTTTTGAAATAGTTAAAATAACCTTGGTTTCTACTGGCTCTACTCACGCCGCCTAATATATCTTTAGTTTTATCTACAGCGCTAAGAGTAACTCTTTCAGACAAAGCTTCCATGGTTCCTGTAAAAGCAGCGTTTAAAGCCATTGTACCAAATCTATGATTTCTACCATATAAGCCGCCAGTATCAAAATACAACTGCTTTTGCTCTTGCATGTCGTAAAACTTTTGACCCGCGCTACTAGCGCCCATAACATATAGCGAAGAACCACCTGTTACAGTCATTAAAGCTAGCTGAGGTATTTGCCCCGCAAATAAATTAGCACCCCACTCAATCGCAGATCCAGCGTTATCTATTTGATCAAATTGAACTGGCTTTCTAATTTGAGAAGTTATCTCGTCAATCTGCCATTTGTCAATACTTCTATTAAGTTCTGTTAGCTTTGTTTTTCTAGGAGGTCTTTTAGTTCGCGCAGCAACATCAAAACCTAAAGTAGATATTTCATCTATTTCATTTACAATCTCACCATACATTTGATATACCAAATCTGCAGCACCTGTAATACCTTGCAAAAGATCTATACTAGCGTTAGCCAAGTTACCTCCAAAAGTTACTATATGATTTGGATCTCTTGTTACAGCTTTTATATATGTCTGTAAATTTTTTGATTTTTCTTCAAGAGGCGGTAAGGTTTCATAAATATCATTTGCTTTTAATTGATAAATATTAGCTTGAGCTCTAAGTTTATTATAAGTCTTAGCGTTAGCTTTATACATGTCAATTTGATTTTGTGATGTATAAGAGCTAGGATCTTCTCTATCAAAAAACTCTTGAAGCTGTTTCATTTGAGTCAAGATGTTATTCATGTCTTTACCTATAACACCTAATGTAGAATATTTTTCTTTTAATCTTCTATCTAAACCTTCTAACTCTTTTAAAGCTACGTTTTCTCTAGCGTCTCTTTCTCTTTCTCTAGACGTTAACTTATCTCGCAAAGACTTAGGTATAGGTAGAGAAAATTCTTCTGAATCAGCTTTCGTTAGTAGCTCTCCAATATCGTAGAGCAAACCGCTTTTTTCGTTTTTCTTTAACTCTGTTTGTATTCTATCCTCAAGTAGACTAACTTCTTTTTGATTTAAAAAGTCTTTGGCAACATACTCTTCTTGTTTAGTTAATTGCTCTTCGTCTAAAACAAACTCTTTTTCAAACTCTTTAAATTCTTCGCTATTTAATATTTGAGCTTTTTTATCTTTTGATTCTTTAGGCGTTAAACCATCTAAAGCGTTAGGCATTTTTGCTTTGATATAAGCTCGTAAAGCCTCTGTTTGTTTAAATTGACGTGAAGATAAATCTTGCATATTGCCATCTGCAATATTAGATTCATATTGTTTTGAATATTGAGATCCAAAACCTTCAGCTATATCTTTCAACACGCCTGCTTCAATAAGTCTTAACCTTAATTCGTTGTGCTTTGTTACTGTTTCTGGTGAAAAATTGTGCACTTCATCTCCTGCAATAATACTATCGCGCTCCATAAACCTTTTTAGCGCGTCTTCTATTTCTGGAGAAGTAGCGTTTGGCATGTTAAGAGCTATAGCTACTTTTTTTAGATATTCGTTTACTTCTTTTCTTTTTTCAAGTATACCAGCTTGATCACCTTCTGTTACTTCTTGAGATTTTAACATTTCATCTGCAGAAGTTACTAGTAGCTCTTGATCAGTTGGCCCTTCACCACCAGCACCTTTAACGTAGTTTATGATTTCTGGATTTGTTATTTTACCAGCATCAATATCAGCTTTTAATTCGTCAGCTGTTCTATAACTGTTTACAATACTATAAGCTTCAGGGCTTAGTTGTAACGAGTCCAAAGAAGTAGGCTCCGAAGTTGATGCCGTACTTTCGGACTCCGCAGTCGCATCGCCCTGTGGAGTCGTTTCTTTTTTTACTTTTCCAAAAAACTGACTGCCAAACTCTTCATAAGATTTTGTGTAATCTCCTGAATTATTTAACGCGTTATAAAGCTCTTGTTGATTATCTTCTGATTCAAATTGTGCTTTAAACTCTTCAAATGTTTTTGTGTATTTACCTTGATCGTAAAGTGCTTGATATAATTCTTCCATTAAATTAATTTTTAGGGAGTTCCAATATTATCTAGTGATCCAGCGCCCTGAGTATCTGAAATATCTTTTTTTAATTGAGCGGTTCTTATAGAAGTTTCTCTTCTAGCTTTAGTGTACTTTACATCTTGCTGCGAAACAAATCTAAAAAAATAATTAGACAATACAGATTGACCTATATTAGAATCTTCTTGTATTGTTTTTAGAAGTTTTTGTTTATCATCTGGAGATATATTGTCGTACCAATTAGTTTCACCCTCATCAGGTTTTATATCAAACTGTTTTAGTTGATCTGGAGTTAATAAATCTTGATATGTTAAATTATCTATCTCTTTAGATATATCATCTATAACTGTTCTACCAGTAGTCTCAAGCTTATCAGCAAATAAAGATTTATAGTCTTTGCTATTTAAGTTATTGTTTATTTGTCTTCTAATATCTTGCTCATCAAAAAATCCTCCTTGCGCAGCGTTTTGCTGTACGGCTTTAGCTAACTTACCTATTGATAAATCAAACTCTGTAGCTTTAGGAATTAACATGCCTTCTAATTCATCTCTAGTACCTTCAAAAACATCAGGTGGTCCTACCCCGCTTTGCGATGGTACTTCTATTCTATATATTTTTTTACCATCTTCACCTTGCGTTATTTGCGCTTCACCAGCATAAAATTTTTCAAGAAAACCTACCGCCCTTTGATCTGTAGCGCTACTAATTATAGATTTATTTTCGTTAGGATTCATGCTAAAACCTTGTAAGTTTTTAGCACTTGTTTTATCAAGGTTAGTTTGATTTTTTATTTCTGCAACATAAGCGTTAAACTCTCTTATTAAACCACTTCGCTCTTTCTCGTCGGTAGAATTTAATATTTGTTCTCTAATACCCATGATCTTATCAAGACCAAAGTCATACTCGTTTT
>Ga0209348_1000785_pt1 | contig 15942 bp, 17 predicted proteins | sample ETNvirenome_2_30_FD_184065 | JGI IMG/M metagenome (GOLD analysis project Ga0209348, IMG submission 184065) | Marine viral communities from the Pacific Ocean - ETNP_2_30 (SPAdes) (version 2) | ecosystem: Environmental > Aquatic > Marine > Oceanic | place: Pacific Ocean | collected 2013-06-22 | reverse complement strand
TAAGTAAAAAAGCTGTAAAAAAACAAGAAAAGAGTTAATATATTTATAAATCTTTCTTTTATTTGTTATGGCAAAGGTAAAAGGTGATGTTGGGCAAGTTAAATTTGATGATGCTGGCTCATCTGTAAACCCTGTACTTGGTACAACTAGCTGGTCAATGTCTATTTCAAAAGACACTCAAGAAATTACTGCACAGGGAGATACATTCAAGAGTTTTACTGGCGGTCTTATTGAAGGCGAAGGCACAGCAGAACTTCTTTATGATGATTCAGCTTCTGGAGAAACAGCAACTTTTGTTGATGGTGTACTAACTACAGGTGATGCTGGTACAGCTTCATTTGAGCTATTCCCAGATAGTTCAAGTGCAACAAAGAAAATTTCTTTTAATGGGATTATCACAAACTTTGAACAGAGTTCTTCTTTAGGTGATCCAAACACAATAAGCATCACATTCAAACCAACTGGAACTATAACTTCCGCTATTTAATTAAAATAAAACTTCGCATTTATTCATGGCAACAAAAAGAAATCTTGAAGTCTTAAGAGAGGCTTTTGATCTTAGTCAAAGACGCAAATTTGACGTAAAAGACAATGAAGGCAATATTGTTCTATCTCTGTATTTTAAAGCCATAACAAGAGCCGATAGAGCAAGAGCCACACAAAGAGCTAACAGTGATGATCCTTTGATAGTTTCAACTCATATGCTTTGTCAGTTAGCAGAGAATGAAGATGGAACAAAAGCATTTCACCCCTCTGACTTTGCCAGTTTACAGAATGATTTACCAGAAAATGTATTGAATGAGATTGAATTATTTTTATTTGGTGTAAATTCTAATGTTACTGTTGCAAACTCAAAGGAAGATTAAAGGGGGACAACTGGCTTTATTTTGAGTTTTTCCTAGCAACAGAATTAGGCAAGACAGTTAGTGAGTTAAGAACACAACTGACAGATGAGGAGTTAATATATTTTGCTGCATATTATGAATTAAAATATGAGAAAGAAAAAAAGCAAGCTGATGCTATCAAACGCAAATCAGGTTAATATAAAGAAAGTTATTGTTTAGCTGTGGCAGTTTCTAATGTAGAACTAAGAGTTAATGCCACCCAAGCTGTTGCTCAGTTAAGAAAAGTAAATAAAGGAGCAACTACATTTAATAAAACTGTCAATGGCACTACTGGACAGTTAAAAAATGCTAATAAAGGGTTTTCAATATTACCACCAGCTTTGTTAGCCACAGGTGCTGGAGCAAAAGTAGCGGCTGGAGGATTTGCAGCGCTACAGGCGGCATTAGCACCAATATTAGCTCCATTGATAGGTATAGGGGCTGTTATTGGTGGACTTACTGCTTCTTTCGGAATCCTTACTAAACAAGATTTTGCAGAGGCTAAGTTAAGCACACTATCAGACAATGTTGACGAATTAAAGCCAAAATTAGTATCTCTTTCTGATGAACTAAGTGGACAAGCATCAACTCTAGATTTATTAACAGCTTCCTATGATTTAGCATCTGCTGGTTTTGCTGAAAATGCTGAAATAACAGAAATTCTAAAGGCCGCTCAGTTAGGTGCTACTGGAGGATTTTCTGATCTTGCTACTGTCACTGATGCAACCACATCTGTTCTAAATGCCTATGGTTTAGAAGCAGACAAAGCCGCAAAAATAGTTGATGGATTTGCACAGACACAAGCTGACGGTAAAATTGTCGTTGACCAATATGCACAGCAGATAGGTCGTATTGCACCAATAGCCGCTGGTGCTGGTGTAAGCATAGATGAGTTAAATGCTGCAATCTCTGCTGTTACGGCAACTGGTGTTCCTGTTGAATCTACCTTTGCAGGGTTACGACAAGTCATTGCTTCGATACAAAAGCCAACTGGTGAAGCATCTAAAGTTGCCCAAAAGCTTGGAATAGATTTTAGTGCGGCTGCTTTACAATCAAAAGGTTTGGGTGGGGTTTTAGAAGAGATAATTGCAAAAGGTGGAGCAAGTGCAGATAACCTTTCAAAATTATTTGGCAGTGTTGAAGCACTTACAGCTATTCAACCATTATTAAATGATGAATTACTTAAATTTAATCAGGCTCTTGATAATCAGGGAAGTGCACAGGGTAGGGCTGCCAGAGACGCATTTAAAGCAACAAACACAATACAGGGACAACTTAAAAGATTATCGAGTGCTTTTACTAATTTAGTTGCTGATGGTTCAGAGTTTGGCATTGTAATAAGAGAAACTTTAAAAATAACTGCTGTGACAGTTGAGGCTTTAGGTCTTGCTGTAAAAGCTACGTTTGCACCATTTAGAGCTTTGTTTGCATTTATTGGAGAGATCAGTAATGCAGTAATTGGAGAATTTGGTGGAGAGGCTATTGATATTGTTATCTTTTTTGAAAAAACTTGGATTAAAGTTAAGGAAGCTGTAGGAGAAAGTACAGCAAATATAATAGAACTTGGCAAAAAGGCTGGTGAAGTTGTAGGAAAAATAGCCAAAAAGTTTGTTGAAGCATTAAAAAGTATTAAAGAATTTGTAGATAACAACCCAGTTCTTCAGTTTTTGTTAGGTCAAATCCAAAAAATAATGCCCAAAATAGATATTCAAGTTGAGGGTAATGATTTAAAAGATTTAAAAAAAGATATTGATAAAGCGACAGATGGTGCAAATAAATTAAGTGATGCTTTTAAAAAAATAGGAGATAATATAGCAACTGGTGTATCTGACGCTTTAACAGATGCAATTATGCAAACTAGATCACTAGCAGACGCAGCTAAAAGCTTGCTTCAGAGCGTTGCTAGACAATTATTGCAGCTTGGTATTAACACATTTTTATTTAGTGCTTTTGGTGGTTCATCTGGTTTATTTAAAAATTTACCAACATTTGCTGCTGGTGGAAGGCCAAAAGTAGGACAGCCCTCAATAGTAGGAGAGAAAGGGCCAGAACTTTTTGTTCCTTCAAGGGCTGGGACAATTATTCCAAATAACCAGTTAGGTGGAGGTGGTTTGACAAATAATATTGTTGTTAATGTTGATGTTAATGGAGGTGTTGATGCACAGGGAGGAGAAGAAGAAGGTAGAGAACTTGGAAGGCTTATTGCGGTTGCGGTACAATCTGAGATAATACAACAGAAAAGAGCAGGGGGATTATTAGCATAATGGCAACTTTTCCAGACATTAAACCTTCATATGGATCAAGAAAAACAAATGCACCTGATTTTAGGCTTGTAAGATTTGCCGATGGATACGAACACAGAATAATTTTTGGCCTACCGACAAATCAAAATCCAAAACTATTTAATTTTACATGGAATGTTAGTGAAACTGACTCCGACACTATTGAAACATTTTTGGATGCTAGAGCAAATGATCAAGCAAGTTTTGACTACACCCCAGCAGGGGAGGGTTCTGCTATGAAATTTGTATGTGAAACTTGGACAAAAACAATCCCCTATCTAAACAGAGCTACTATTAATGCAACATTCAGAGAAGTTTTTGAGCCATGAGTACAGCCCCAATAGTTTCTGATTTACAAAAAGCCAATCCATCAGCAATCATTGAAATGTTTACTTTGACCACCGATGCAACTTTGCATGGCTCTGCAACTACATATAGATTTCATAATGGTACAAACGCTTTAAGTAATGCAGACATAATCTGGGCAGGGAATACATATACAAAAATGCCAATCACAGCAGAGGGGTTTGCTTATCAACGTGGGCAGATCCCTAGACCTACACTAACTGTCAGTAATGCTTTAGGGACTATTACAGCAATACTTGTAGTGGTTAACTCGGTTACTGCTGGCAACGACTTGACTGGAGCTACAGTTACAAGAATTAGGACTCTAGCAAGATTTCTTGACAATGCAAACTTTACTGGTAATACAAATCCATACGGTACACCAGACCCAACAGCAGAATTTCCTCAAGAAATATACAAAATAGATAGAAAATCAACAGAGACTAGAGATATTGTGCAATTTGAACTAGCAGCTCCTTTTGATCTTGCTGGAGTACGAAGCCCCAAAAGATTATGTACTAGAGACAATTTTCCCAGTATTGGAACTTTTATTGCATGAACTGGAAAGACGTTGCACTTGCTCATGCGAAAGACCAAGATCCCAAAGAATCTTGTGGTTTATTGTTAAATATTCGAGGAAAAGAAAGATATTTTCCTTGTCGTAATCTTTCAATGACAGATCATCAATGTTTTATTATTGATCCAGAAGATTATGTAAAAGCAGATAATACAGGAGATATTATTGCTGTTGTTCATAGTCACCCTGTTACACCACCAGTAGCAAGCCAATCCGATAAAGTGGCCTGTGAACAAAGTGGCCTTGTATGGCATATAGTAAACCCTAAAACAGAGTCATGGGGCTATCTAAAACCAACAGGGTACAAAGCTCCTATTATCGGCAGAGAATGGGCTTGGGGAGTCACAGACTGCTATACCTTGGTGCGTGACTGGTATAAAGAAAAATTAAATATAGAATTAATCGACTGGCCTAGACCTACAACTTTGGAGGAGTTCAATAAGAATCCTATGTTTGAAAAATGTGCAGAAGAAACAGGTTTTAGAGAACTAAAGCCAGATGAAAAGCTTATAAACGGTGATTTATTATTTATGTCAATTTTGTCTAAAAATCTTAATCATGTGGCAATTTTCGTAGATGGTGATGTTTTACATCATTTAACAGATAGACTTAGTTGTATAGAGCCTTACTCTGAATGGTTGTTAAAATGTACAGGAAAGAGGTTGCGTTATGTTGCGTAAAATAAAACTTTATGGAGACTTAGCCACTTTTATTGGTCATAAAGAGTTTGAAGTTAAAGCAGATACACTTGGTCATGCAGTTAGTTTTTTAGTAAATAATTTTGAAGGAATAGATAAATATATGAATCCTAAATATTATCAGGTAAAAGTTGGTGATTATGCTGTTAATGAAGAAGAGATACATCATCCAATAGGACAACAGGATATTCATTTTGTACCTGTCATACAAGGTGCTGGAGGTAATACAGGAAAGATATTACTTGGTGCGGCTTTAATTGCTGTTGGTATGGGTGCTTTTGGTGCATTTGCGGGAAAAGCTGTTTCTTTTGGTGCAAAGGGTATTGGATTTGGAAAAGCTGCATTTGGTGCTAAAGCTGCATTTGGTATTGGTGCTGGATTAGTTTTATCTGGTGTAAGTGATATGTTGTTTCCATTACCAGCAATGCCAGACTTTAAAAGTGAACAAGACCCTAGAATTTCATTTGGTTTTAGTGGAACATCTAATACTTCAAGGGCTGGAACTCCAGTACCAATTTGTTATGGGGAAATCATAACTGGCTCGGTGGTTATCAGTGGAGCAGTTGACACTCAACAGGTACAGGCATGATAAAAAAAATTATTAGAGGAAGCGGAGGCCCACCGCCACCACCCACTCCACCTCAACCAACTAGAACACCTGATAATTTACACAGTAGGCAGTTTGCCACCTTTCTTGATCTTATTTCTGAAGGTGAGATTGAAGGTTTTGCCACTGCTTCAAAAGAAGGTAGAACGCAGGGAACTACTGCATACAATAACGCTGCTTTAAAAGATGTATTTCTTAATGATACCCCTGTTTTAAAAGCATCTGCCGATTCAACTGATCCAACAACAACTGATTTTAATTTTCAAGATGTAGGTTTTACTCCTAAATTTGGAACAGCAAATCAGACAAAAATTGACGGTATTGAAAGCAGTTCCTCAGTCACATCAGTTGGGGTAACAGTAACAGCATCATCACCAGTCACAAGACAGATAACAAACTCAAATGTTGACGCTGCAAATATTACTATCACATTTCCTCAACTTCAAAGAGCAACAGATAAAGGCGATTTGCTTGGCACTTCAGTTCAATTAAAAATATCTGTTCAATATAACTCTGGTGGTTTTACAGATGTTATTACAGATACTGTCACAGGTAGAAGTGCTGACTCATATCAAAGAGACTACAGAGTAAATCTAACAGGTGCTTTTCCTGTTGATATAAGAGTTTCAAGAGTTACTGCTGACAGTACATCTTCAAGTCTTATAGATGCTTTTGGATGGACAAGTTTAGGTGAAATTATAGATGATGCAAATACTTATGCAAATAGTGCCTACGCTGGAATCAGACTTGACTCAATGCAGTTTAGTTCTATTCCTTCAAGAAAATATAGGATAAGGGGGGTAAAAGTAAGAATCCCAGCGGCAGGGGCAAGTGGCTCTGGCACACCAAGTGTTGATAGCACAACGGGCAGGATCGTGTACCCAGACGGATATATTTTTAATGGAGTTATGGGTGCGGCTCAATGGTGTTCTTGCCCTGCAATGATTTTGTTAGACCTTCTTACAAACACTCGTTATGGATTTGGCGATCACATAACAGACAGTAGCTTAGATTTATTCTCTTTTGTAACCGCCAGTAAGTTTGCAAATACTCTTGTTGATGATGGGCTTGGAGGACAGGAGGCCAGATTTTCTTGCAATGTAAATATTCAAGGAAGTGAAGAGGCATTTGATCTTATAAATGAGTTGGCTGGTGTGATGAGGTGTATGCCGATTTGGTCTGCGGGCAGTATTTCTCTTAAACAGGACAGCCCAGCTACAGCTTCATACCTGTTTAATTTGTCTAATATAACCAGTGATGGATTTACTTATTCTGGTAGTAGTCTAAAGCAACGTCACAGTGTGGTTTCTGTGTCGTATTTCAATATGGATACAAAGGAAATAGATTTTGAAGTTGTAGAAGATACCAACTTAATAAATAAAATAGGCTCAAGTATAAAACAAGTAAAAGCTTTTGCTTGTACTTCTAGGGGTCAAGCTGCAAGATTAGGTCGGGCTATACTTTTTAGTGAGGCAAATGAAACTGAGGTAGTAAGTTTCACAACGTCTATTGATAGCGGAATTGTAGTTAGGCCATCGGCAATCATAGAAATTGCAGATCCTGTTAGGAGCGGACTAAGAAGAGGAGGAAAAATATCTTCAGTCACTTCTACTACTGTTATAACTGTTGATGATTCTACAAATACAGATTTAGCAACTACAGCGAATGCAAAGATTAGTGTTGTAATACCAGATGGAACTGTTGAAACTAAAGACATTAGTTCTGTTTCTGGAGCAACAATTACTGTTTCGAGTGCTTTTTCTCAAACTCCTAATGTTAATACAAACTGGTTGATTTCAAATGATACTGTGGAGTCTCAGTTATTTAGAGTTATTACTGTTGAAGAGATTGATGATATAAACTATGGAATTACTGCCTTATCTTACGTAAATGATAAATACGCTTTTATCGAAGATGGTTCGAGTTTAGCAACAAGAACAGTATCTATATTCAATGAACTTAAACCCCCGCCTACTGGTTTACAAGCAGAGGAAAAGATAGTTGAAATAAATAATCAGGCTGTTTCTAAATTAATTCTTAGTTGGCAACCCATAGTTGGTGTCACTCAATATCAAGTTAACTACAGATTTAATAATGGAAACTTTGTTTCTACAAAAGTCTCTTCTCCTGACTTTGAAATATTTAATACTGACATAGGAACTTATGAGATACAGGTATTTAGTTATAACGTAGCCTTACAGACAAGTGCCACCTCTACTGATTTAACATTTAATGCTGTTGGTAAAACAGCACCGCCTTCTGATATTACTAATTTAACTTATGAACCAATTTCAGATAAAGAAATAAGATTAAGATGGGATGCTGTACCAGATAAAGATGTTAGAGCGGGAGGCCGTATTCATGTGCGCCATTCGCCAAAAACAGATGGTAGTGGTACATTTTCAGATGCAACAGATTTAGTGTTTGCTTTGAGTGGGGCTTCAACAGAAAAAGTGGTTCCACTTTTGGAAGGTGAGTATATTCTCAAGACACAAGACGATGGAGACAGATTCAGTACAGGTGAAACAAGTATTGTTATAGATTTGCCTGAGTCACAACCAAAACTGTTAGTACAGACAAGAAGAGAAGATTTGGACAGCCCTAAATTTCAAGGCTCTAAAACTAACATTGGTTTTGATTCTGGTACAAATTCAATCAGTTTGGCTGGTACAGGAAACTTTGACAGCAGTGCAGATATTGATTCAGAAACCTCGATTGATGATATTGGCGGAGTTTCATCAACTGGAACATATTTATTTAACGAAACTTTGGACTTAGGCGGTGTATTTAGTCTTGATTTAAGAAAACTCATTCAAACTGATTCTGTATATTCTTCTGATTTGATTGATTCAGTAACAGACATTGACGCAAGACAAGATTTTGATGGAGTTTCAAGTGTTGATACAAATGCCGAAGTTTTTGTCCAAACTTCTCAAGATGCAAGTAGTTATTCTGGCTTTCAAAAGTTTGCAAATGGAACATTTAAAGGTAGAGCATTTAAATTTAAATGTGTGTTATCAACGCAAGATACAAACCAAGATATTAGAGTTAGTCAACTTGGATATTTTGCAGAGTTTCAAAGAAGAACAGAACAAAGCACAACAACAATTGCATCAGGGGCTGGGGCAAAATCTATTACATTCGATCATCCGTTTTTTACAGGCACAAGTGCATTGTTAGGTGCAAACTCTAACCCACCAGCAATAGGCATCACAGCATTTAATATGGCATCTGGTGACTTTTTTGAGCTTACAAGTATAACTGGAACTGGATTTACTGTTCATTTCAAAAACAGTTCTGGTAGTTCTGTAGATAGAAACTTTAACTTTACTGCTATTGGTTTTGGTAAAGGTTAATATTTAGGATATACTTAGAAAAAATACTAGATTCTCATGGCAAGAGTTGATAATACTGGAGGGTCAGGTTTTACAACTGACAACGGAACTGGTCTTGTTGTAAGAACAAAATTAAATCAGATAATTGCTGCATTAAGTACTCTTAATCAAGGTTCTGGCGATCCTTCAATCGGTGTTGCGGCTTATGTTCCACACATTGATGGCGATACGTTAAAAATAAGAAATTCTGCAAATGATGCCTTTGTTACTTTAGGTGATGTAAGTGCCACAAACTTTGGTCATGCGGGGTTGTCGGCAGCTAATACTTTTACTTCAACAAATATATTTCAAGAAGATGTAACCTTTGATGGCGCTACTGCTGGTCGTGATGTTGTGTTTGACAGGTCAGATAATGCTTTAGAGTTTGCTGATAATGCAAGTGCAGTTTTTGGGGCGGGCTCAGATTTAACCATTACGCATGACGCAACTGATAGCACAATAACAAGTGCAACAAACGATCTAAAAATTACCAGCAATGGTGATGACCTTATCCTTGAGGCTGAAGATGATGTAATTATCAGAGATAATGGTGGTTCTAATATTTTGGCTCAGTTTATTAATGGTGGAGCTAATGAGTTGTATCATTCGGCTACTAAAAAATTTGAAACTGCTTCGGGGGGCGTAAGTCTCACAGGAGGAGCAGCAGCAAACATCACAGCCCTTTCTGATGGGGCAACAATAACAATAGACATGGCAACAGCCTGTCATCATTCAGTAACTCTTGGAGGTAACAGAACCTTTGCAGCACCAAGTAATCAAGTTGTTGGTCAGGCAGGTTCGATATTTATTACACAAGATGGCACAGGGTCTAGGACAGCTTCATTCAATAGTGCATTTAAATTTGTAGGCGGTACAGCACCAACTTTATCGACAGCAGCCAATGCAGTTGATCGAATAGACTACATAATTTTATCCAGTAACGTAATTCATTGTGCAGTTTCTTTAGACGTTAAGTAATGCCATTTTTTGATCCGATAAGAATAGGTGCTTCTGGTGCTGCTGATACAACATATACAGTAGATCGTAGTTTAAGGTTTAATAGATCAGATTCAGCACATTTAACTTATACACCTGCTTCAGCATCAAGTGATAGAACTAAAGTAACAATCTCTGCATGGGTTAAAAAATGTGGAATCAATGAAGGCGAATATATGATTGCTCATGCTGGAACTACAAACAACAATCGAGCGCAACTTAGATTTTATACAAGCAGCGGTTTTGATAATATTTCTTTTGCAGCAAGAGTAAGTGGTTCTTGGATTTTACAATTAGACACAACAGCAAAATTTAGAGATCCTAGTGCTTGGTATCACATTGTAGCTCGTTGTGATACAACCAATGGAACAGCAAATATTTATATAAATGGAGTAGAAAAAACATCTTTTACAACTAGCACTAAACCATCAGGAAGTCAAAGTTTAGAGTTTTTTAATAATAGTGAACATCAAATAGGCCAAAGAGGATATGACAATACAGGTTACATGAATGGTTATATGGCAGAAATAAATGTCATACAAGGACAGGCTTTAGACGCTTCATATTTTGGTGAAACAGATGCAATAACAGGACAATGGAATCCTAAAAAATATACAGGTGGTTATGGAGACGGTTTTTATTTAAATTTTTCAGATAATTCTGGAACGACTGCAACAACACTTGGCAAGGATAATTCTGGTAATGGCAATAATTTTACACCAAATAATTTTGCAACAACTGATGCTGTAAAAGATAGTCCTACAAATAATTTTTGTACATTTAATCCTTTATCAAAAGATGGTGGCACTACACTTTCAGAAGGCAACCTAAAAATTTCTAGTTCAAATTATGGCAATAACACTGGAACTTTTTTTCTTACTTCTGGTAAATGGTATTGGGAAGGTTTGGGAGATGGTTATGTAGTTGCAATATGTGGTAATGAGGGACAAAATTTTGCAACCTCGTTAAGTGGGTCAGGCTCTAAGAGCATAGGATATTGGTTTGGGGGTTATGCATATTGGGATGGCGGAAACTCTGGTCCTGACTCAGGTTATTCAACCACAGATATAGTAGCCGCTGCACTAGATATGGATAACGGCACTATAAAATTTTATAAAAATAATACATTAATTTATGATTTAACTTTCGGTTCTGGAACTGTGCCCGATTTAAGTGCTGGCGTTTTTCCTAATTATAACAATGGCGGTGTTAGTTCTTCTAGAACTATTAATTTTAACTTTGGTCAAGATTCTTCTTTTGCTGGAAATAAAACAGCACAAGGAAATACAGATGGAAATGGCATAGGAGATTTTTATTATGCACCTCCCAGTGGACACCTTGCAATATGTTCAGCAAACTTACCCGACCCAACAATACTGCTACCTAATGAACATTTTAATACTTTGCTTTGGTCTGGTAATGGAGCGGCAAGTCGTTCAATTACTGGATTAGATTTTCAACCTGATTGGGTTTGGTTAAAAAGTAGAACTAATACTGACTATCATCAAACACATGATAGTGTCAGGGGTATACCAGCAGGGGTTTTATTTATTGAATCTGCTGTGGAAGATGCAAATTACCCTTTAGATAGTTTTGACAGTGACGGTTTTACCACCTCGGCAGATGCAAGTGATCAACAAAATACAAATGGACAAAATTATGTTGCATGGAACTGGAACGCTGGTAATACAGATGGCAAAACTTATACAGTAACAGTTGTTTCTGATTCTGGTAATAAGTATAGATTTGATGGTTTTGGAACGTCTGCTGTAACTCTTGATCTTGCAGAAGGTGGTACTTACATATTTAATTATCCATCAGCACACCCATTAAAGTTTTCTACAACATCAGATGGTACGCATGGCGGTGGATCTGAATATACAACAGGGGTTACACATAATAGTTCAACACAGGTAACGATAGTTGTAGCTGCTTCTGCTCCAACTCTTTATTATTACTGTTCAATACATAGTGGAATGGGTGGTGCGATTAATACAAATTCATCCCTTGGATCAAGTAATTTTGATGGAACGCTTCAAGCAACTGTAAAAGCAAATGCAACCGCAGGTTTTTCAATTGGATTATTTACCGCACAAACTAGCGGATCAGCAACAGTAGGGCATGGATTAGGTGTCGCACCAGACGTATATATTACAAAGTCAAGAACTCTTAATGGTGCGCAATGGGTTGTTTATCATCGAGATATTGGGGAAAATGGTTGGGTATATTTTGAAACTGACGGAGCAGCAATTACAGGTAATAGTGTTGTACACAATCCAGCACCTACTTCTAGTGTTTTTACATATGGATCAGGATTAGTAAACCATCTAAGTAATGTTTTCTACGCATTTTCTGAAGTTTCGGGATTTTCAAAATTTGGCTCGTACACAGGCAACGGATCAACCGATGGTACCTTTGTTTTCACAAATTTCAGGCCCGCTGTAATAATTTTGAAGAGGACTAACTCGGCTGCAGCTTGGGTCATCCATGACAATAAAAGGTCTGGATCTAACCCTGATAATGATTATCTACACCCTGATAATTCTCAATCAGAATCAGATGGTTCAAGTGGAACTTTAGATATATTATCAAATGGATTTAAATTAAGAATGACAGCAGGGACACACAACGGAAATGGAGATACATTTATTTATTTAGCATTTGCGGAATCACCATTCAGAAACGCTCGTGCTAGATAAACGAGTATATACTAAAATAAAACTATGGCATTTAAATTAGACGGAAACCCATTACCAGTTGATGTGGCATTTAGTCACAACGATATTAATTACCCTGCAAACTGGCTTAGATTAACTTCCAAGGCAGAAAAAGAGGCTATTGGTATAACGGAGGAAGAAGATCCAAAAACTTACGACTCAAGGTTTTATTGGGGCGACGGTGCTGCTAAGGAACTTGATGATAAGACAGAAACTAAAGATGGAGTTGAATACACTACTTTAGGTGTTAAATCAGTACTAAAGGCACAGGAAAAAAATATAGCTGGTAGTTTATTAGCTAAATATGATTGGTACGTTGTAAGAAAAGCTGAGAAAGACACTGCAATTCCTACAGCGATTACAACCTATCGTGATGGCGTGAGAACTGCTTGTGATACAAGAGAAAAAGAAATTGATGCCTGTTCAGATACAGCAGCTTTAGTTACTTTATATGGTGCAACTTATGATAAAGATGGAAACTTTGAAAAATTTAATATGACACAATATCCAGACGATCCTAATTCTTGATTGTCATTTGTTTAGTCATATAGCTAGTAAATAAATATAAAGGTGCAATACTAGGAATAATTATCAAAAAAGATATAATAAGACTGTGAGAAATCGCTTTTAGTATTGCCTGTTTAACCATGTTTCAAAAGATTTGCCAGATAGCTTCATTGTTGTCGCTTTTTTTAACCTTGTCAATGTTGGGCGGTTCATACTACGCTTACCGCTTTATTACCAGTGAACAGTTTAAGGGAAGGGTCATGAATGAAGTTCTAGACAATGTACAGGGCATGATGCCCAAAGTTTTGGATAATGCTTTACCAGATATGACAGGCGGCACTATTCCAGAATATATAAAGTCTAAAAATTGATGGAGATACCAGAAATAGGTATCAGACAAATTAATGTGCCAAAGGTATATATTCCTGAGATATACAAGCCTGATCCTGTATTCCCTGTAATAACAAATCTTGAGATAGATGTTGTAGGTTGTACTTATCAGCATAGAGATATAAAAAATACTGGAAATACACAGCTTTTGCTAGATGACCCAAACGGAGTGTTTCTGACCTGTGGTGAATCTTTGTTTCCTAGCTTTTACCCTATAGACTACAGACCAGATCAGTTGGTGATTACGGAAGATTTACCGATAACAAATGATGCCCCACCTATGCCAGAGGCAGATATTCCAAAAACTAAAACACCAGAAAAGAAAAAAGAAGAGCTAGTAATCCCAGAATGTCCAAGTAGGAAAGATCAAGCCGTTGGGGATTACAGAAACTCAAAACGCACTTCCAGAGTGGTCGGCCATAAGCTATCCTCGGATAAATCAGAGTGCATTACCATTTATGAGGACGTACCCTTTCGAGAGACTTTTATTGGTACACCTGAAGTACTCATTTCTACTGCTGCTATTGGTTTGGTCGCTGGTGGGTCTGCGGCTCTTGTCCCTGTGATACAAGGAATTGCAAAGGCTGGTATCAAAAAGTTAGGCAAGCGTTTTTCTAAAAAAGACAAGGTATAAACATAAGCAAAGGATTTTACAAGCCCTTTACAGGCGATTTAAATGGCCTATTTTTTTTCGATTTTGTGAGTATGAGGCAAAACTTGGTTTGGTTTTGCAATAATCCTTACATCTTCACAAGTAACTGCGTGTTTACCAACAAGAACTGCTCCACTCTGAGCCATTTTTGAGCAGACCTCTAGCCTATACAAGGCCATTTCTAATTTTGTTTTCTTGATTAATAACTCTTGAGCTTCGATATTTACTGCCGCAGCTTTCTTGCATAGCTCCCCACCATTACCCAAAGGAATATTAAATTGCATGGATATTCCATAATTCAAGTTGTAATTATCTTTTTCAAATCTTGGAGTTTCTTGGATATATTTTATTGCCCCTGTGTCCTCATCATAGATGTTTTGTCTGGTGACTGTCTCTATTGGCCTGTTAAAGCTCCATGCGTCTGTTAGATAGGGAGTTATGGTCAAACTGGGCGAGGTGCAAACAATCCCTTGACTGTAGCGATTCTGGGGCAGACTGGAAGGAGTTATCATTGTTGCATTATTATTGACTACCCCTTGAGCATTTGAGCTAGGCGAGGCAACAGTTGTATTAGCTAAAACTTTTGCAGGGCAAAGGATTACAAGAATTACTGACCAAAGACTGAGGTTGTTTCTGTAGTTGTGGTTGTTGTTATTGTTCGATTTATATGAGTTATTGTGTCTATTCCACTTCCTTGTAGTGATTCTATTAGTGAAAAGCTTTCTCCAGCATTTTTGATTTTCCATCTTGGGACAGCCTCTAAGTTTGGAGAAGTCCAACTAAAATTAACCCCTTGAAGTGTTTGAGTTGTTTCTGTCGTAACGTCAGGGTTAATATATCCGTTAAGATCAGCCGACTCAATATTGTGACCACTTGCGGAATATGAAAAGCCATTATTCCACTGATAGCTTGAAATTTGCTCATTAATTACTGATTGCGAAGTAGAACTCTGAGTACTAGAACCGCTACGGAACTGGGGGACTACAGGTGTAGCAAGGGTTCTCAGAGGTAGTATTAATATTAATAATAGCCAAAATCTAGTCAATTTCAATCTGAACAGTAGTTGAGGCAATGCAGCTAGTACCAGAACCGCCAGCAGTACAAGTATGAATACCAGAGGATAAAGAAGTAAGAGCTAGACTTCCAGCAGTACCACCAGAAATAACTGTTGTTTGTCCACCTAATACTGGGAGGGTTGCTATGCCGCTTGATGGAGTGATTGCTGATTGTGTTACGTCTCCAGCCTGATATGATTCCGATAGAGAAAATGCTGAACCAGCCGTTGTAACTGTTTTATTTGTATTTACTAAAGCTGGAACTCCCGAACTCAATGAGCCAAGATTCAAGCCACCAATCCCATTTGTTACTATACTGTCCCCTGTTCCTGTAGAGGTAGTAACATTATTTCCACTTATAGAGTATGAACTAGGTGCGGCATTTGTAATTACATATGGAGAGTCAATAGAAATTTGTGCAGAGGTCACATATTTAGCTGTGATGTCGGCAAAGGCACTAGACGGAGAAAGAAAGATAATAAATGGAATTAGTTTTTTCATTTGATTCCAGCTTTGGTGTTCTTGTTATCTACTATAACTGATTTTTTTCCGTTGCCATTTTTACCCTTTACTGAGATTCCATAGCTACTGGCAATGTTACCAACAAGCCCAGCAGCAAAAGTGTCAAGCCTAATCCTTTCCATATATCCAAGAGTCATAACGGATAAACTCCACCCAAGAATAATAAATCGGACAAAATGACCAATATAATCTGGACTTTCCTTTTCTTCTTCTTCCATGAAAATTAAGATTATTGTTGAATACTGGTATTTTAGCTATGTTTGGAAAAACAAACAATTCAATGATTCGTATTCTTAAGCCTATCCTTTTAACTTTCTGCAAAACAAACGCAGTAAA